>ENA-OFCF01000106-OFCF01000106.1-metagenomes-genome-assembly--contig:-NODE-106-length-41704-cov-6.266753_pt1 | contig 41704 bp, 34 predicted proteins | sample MGYA00153387_OFCF01 | MGnify analysis MGYA00153387 | reverse complement strand
GGAAGTTCCACATGCTTTGGAAATACACCTGATTCTGTTTAATTTTGAGAGAACTTTCAGGGTCCGCAAGGGCCCCATGAAGATCTCTTCTTGTTCTTTGAAAACTGCATATAGAGAGAAAAAGTAAAGTAAACATTTCTGCCGTCAGGCAGGAATGGGAGTAACTTAAAAAAGATCAAGCTATAAAGAGTGCATGGCGGATGCCTTGGCATTAGGAGTCGAAGAAGGTCGTGATAAGCTGCGATAAGCTTGGGGTAGACGCACATAGTCTGTGAACCCAAGATCACCGAATGAGGCAACTCACTGGGGTAACCCCCAGTATCCATAGATGAATACATAGTCTATAGGAGGACAAACCCAGGGAACTGAAACATCTAAGTACCTGGAGGAAGAGAAAGAAATATCGATTTCCCTAGTAGCGGCGAGCGAACGGGAAAGAGCCCAAACCGGAAACTTGTTTCCGGGGTTGCGGAAGATCCATCTAGTACGGAAAGAATCGAGCAGAATACAGCTGGAAAGCTGAACCGCAGAAGGTAATAGTCCTGTATGCGAACGAGGAAAGCCCGAAGGATCTATCCAGAGTACCACGAAACACGTGAAACTTTGTGGGAAGCAGGGAGGACCACCTCCCAAGGCTAAATACTACCTAATGACCGATAGCGAACAAGTACCGTGAGGGAAAGGTGAAAAGAACCCCGGGAGGGGAGTGAAATAGAACCTGAAACCGTGCACTTACAAACGGTCAAAGCACTATTATAAAGTGTGATGGCGTGCTTTTTGTAGAACGAGCCAACGAGTTACGATATGTAGCAAGGTTAAGTACTTCAGGTACGGAGCCGAAGGGAAACCGAGTCTTAATAGGGCGAATAGTTGCATGTCGTAGACCCGAAACCGGGTGACCTATCCATGGCCAGGTTGAAGCGAGAGTAAAATCTCGTGGAGGACCGAACTAAATTGATGTTGAAAAATCATGAGATGAGCTGTGGATAGCGGAGAAATTCCAATCGAACCCGGAGATAGCTGGTTCTCCTCGAAATAGCTTTAGGGCTAGCGTCGGATATGAGTTATGGAGGTAGAGCACTGAATGGGCTAGGGGGCATATCGCTTACCGAACCTTATCAAACTCCGAATGCCATAAACTATGAGTCCGGCAGTCAGACTGTGTAAGATAAGTTTCATAGTCGAAAGGGAAAAAGCCCAGACCGTCAGCTAAGGTCCCAAAGTATAGGTTAAGTGGAAAAGGATGTAGGATTTCTAAGACAACTAGGATGTTGGCTCAGAAGCAGCCACTCATTAAAAGAGTGCGTAATAGCTCACTAGTCGAGAGATCCCGCGCCGAAGATGTCCGGGGCTAAAACCTATCACCGAAGCTACGGGTGGAAACGCAAGTTTCCGCGGTAGAGGAGCGTCCTGTATTGGCTGAAGCCATACCGTAAGGAGTGGTGGACGATACAGGAGTGAGAATGTTGGCATAAGTAGCGAGATGCAGGTGAGAATCCTGCAGGTCGAAAATCTAAGGTTTCCTGAGGAAGGTTCGTCCGCTCAGGGTTAGTCGGGTCCTAAGCCCAGGCCGAAAGGCGTAGGTGATGGACAATCGGTTGATATTCCGATACCACTACGAAGCGTTTGACCGAAGGGGTGACGCAGGAGGATAAGATGTGCGTACGATTGGATTGTACGTCTAAGCATCAAGGAAGGGCAGGGAGGCAAATCCCCCGGCCCGCTAATTCTAAGATGTTACGGGGAGGGACCCACGGGTCCCGAGTATCTGATTTCACGCTGCCAAGAAAAGCCTCTAGGGAGCTAGCGTAGTGCCCGTACCGCAAACCGACACAGGTAGATGAGGAGAGAATCCTAAGACCATCGGAAGAATTGTTGTTAAGGAACTCGGCAAATTAACCCCGTAACTTCGGGAGAAGGGGTGCCAGAGCAATCTGGTCGCAGTGAAATGGCCCAAGCAACTGTTTAGCAAAAACACAGGTCTCTGCTAAAGCGAAAGCTGAAGTATAGGGGCTGACGCCTGCCCGGTGCTGGAAGGTTAAGGGGATTACTTAGCGCAAGCGAAGGTATGAACTTAAGCCCCAGTAAACGGCGGCCGTAACTATAACGGTCCTAAGGTAGCGAAATTCCTTGTCAGGTAAGTTCTGACCCGCACGAATGGCGTAATGACTTGGGCACTGTCTCAACAACAAATCCGGCGAAATTGTAGTGCAAGTGAAGATGCTTGCTACCCGCGATTGGACGGAAAGACCCCGTAGAGCTTTACTGTAGCTTAGCATTGAGTTTCGATATTGTCTGTACAGGATAGGTGGGAGACTGGGAAAGGGGATCGTCAGGTCCTCTGGAGTCACCCTTGGGATACCACCCTGGCAGTATTGGAATTCTAACCGGTGACCATAAACTGGTCACGGGACATTGTTAGGTGGGCAGTTTGACTGGGGCGGTCGCCTCCTAAAAAGTAACGGAGGCGCCCAAAGGTTCCCTCAGAACGGTCGGAAATCGTTCGTAGAGTGCAAAGGCAGAAGGGAGCCTGACTGCGACACATACAGGTGGAGCAGGGACGAAAGTCGGGCTTAGTGATCCGGTGGTACCTCGTGGGAGGGCCATCGCTCAACGGATAAAAGCTACCTCGGGGATAACAGGCTAATCTCCCCCAAGAGTCCACATCGACGGGGAGGTTTGGCACCTCGATGTCGGCTCGTCGCATCCTGGGGCTGAAGTAGGTCCCAAGGGTTGGGCTGTTCGCCCATTAAAGCGGCACGCGAGCTGGGTTCAGAACGTCGTGAGACAGTTCGGTCCCTATCCGTCGCGGGCGTAGGAAATTTGAAGGGAGCTGTCCTTAGTACGAGAGGACCGGGATGGACCAACCTCTGGTGCACCAGTTGTCACGCCAGTGGCATAGCTGGGTAGCTAAGTTGGGACAGGATAAACGCTGAAAGCATCTAAGCGTGAAGCCTACCCTAAGATAAGATTTCCCATAGCGTAAGCTAGTAAGATCCCTTGAAGAACACGAGGTTGATAGGTGAGAGGTGTAAGTGCAGCAATGCATTCAGCTTACTCATACTAATAGATCGAGGGCTTGATCTGAATATTTTACTCCATCCAATACTTTTTCTCCTATATGCGGTTTTGAAGGAACAAGACGTTTCGAAAGAAACGGACTATCCTTCAGCCTGAATTTCATAAAGAAATTCCATCTCGGAATTTCTTGCAAAATTCCATATCAGAATTTCTAGCGAAATTCCATATCTGGTGTCTATAACGTCTAGGGTTACACCCGTTCCCATTCCGAACACGACGGTTAAGCCTTCACGTGCTGATGATACTTCAGGGGAAGCCCTGCGGGAAAGTAAGTCGTCGCCAGTTAGAAAAGCCCTGAGCTCACGCTCATGGCTTTTTTTGTCGTCCGGAATATTTAAAAGAACATCGAATGCACATGAAAACTTAAGGCTTGGAACGTGACCAATGAAAAAACTGGAAATATTCCTTATTGGCCGAATATCATGAATTACCTATGGTGCGGCACAATGAGAATAGGAGATTGGAAGTAGTTTGTCGAATCTGAATATTTAAGCGGTGCATAAAAACTTGGACAAACTGGAAGGGCTGGCGGAGGGGATTCGTTGGAGTGGCTTCGCCCTGGCCAACATTGGACAGAAACGAGAAGATAAGAACGAAAAATCCTGGTGACCACAGAACGTCAATATGTTTCAAAACAGGGTTAACGATGGATCGACCTTGAAAAACCTTATCTTGAAATATTGAATCCAGCTAAATCTCTCGAAACCAGGCTGGGAAAAACTGGTTTGCCGTGTGGAATATGGCGTAAAAGAGCGAATGAATTTTAAGTGAGAAAATTCTATGTATGCTATGATTACGCTTATAAGAGTAGTGATAATAGTCTATTATTTTATTCATTACTAACCAGTTTGCTAAAGATTAAATATATTCTTTAATCCGTAAAGTATTGATGGGAACAAGGCGTATTCCATTAATCATGCAATATTCATAAACAAATTCGGGTAGGTAGGAGGATGTGCTCATGAAGAAAGTAAATTTTCGGCTGATATGGCTGGTCTGCATGTTATTCATGATCCTAGGCCTGCTTCTGTTCAAGAGAGACCCCATTGTTATGGCAGACAGCCGTCAAGGAACAGGGACGGACCTAGAAATGGCGGAAGAGATGGTCCTGACCGAATATCAGGTAAACAGTGTCTATCATCGGTGGATCTATAAGGTGACAATGAAGAACAACAGCAAGAATTATCCTCTGGATATTACCATGAACGTCAATAATCTTGGCCATGAAAATTCTCAAGGGATGGAAGCCCTGACCCAAGCCGCCATCCGCGTGGTGAATGGAAATGTGGAAATCGCAAGTGGCATGATGCAGGCCTTGCAAGTCGATGGGCAATACCTCGACCTCGGAAGTCTGGATGCAGATGAAATCAGCAGCTATTATGTCGAAATAAGGATTTCATCAGAGGATGTCAACAAAGCGCAAACCGGAATCAATTGTGGCGGAGAAGTCGTATTCGTCGGAACGCGGATGCCCTAGCGACTACCATTGCATGAAACACTTCAGCGGGCTCCATGTCGATGATTCATGGAAGGAAAATTGCAGACGTTCTCTAATAAAATGTACCCTATAGAGCAGTTCACACTTTGGAAAAGTGAGCTTTTCTATGGGGTACATTTTAGCAATAGCGGTATCTTTGTTTCCCTGACTTTTACAGTTAACAGACAAAGAAATCTCTCAAGCAATTTGTGGTCTGAGAGATTTAACCTTTTTCAGGTATGTAAATATAAAGTATGAATTGCAGCCACCCATACTGGCGCATTGCTGAGATATCAACAACTTTGAGAAAGTCCAGATACGACTCGTGTACCTTGTTCCTGGTGTGGAATTTTCCCAGTGCATTTTCGCTTAAGACCATCGTGTACTTTGAGCATCTGACGGCATTTTGGATCACCTCAGTTGAAAGCCGGATATTCTACATCTTCAGAAGATATTCGAGGCATCTCTGGATAAAGAGAGAAAGCAGCATAGCATAAAATGACCTTTGATGGCTTTTAAAAGCCCTATTCTATGAAGAGGGATTTAAAGGCCTGGAGTATACAAGGAGAAAACCAATGTCTCTCATCTCGGATTGAATTCTGGAATGTTTTTTTCTTTAATCGAAGAGATAACCGAACTCTAAGTCTTCCCATAACTTCCACACCGTAATTGACATTTGAGCTCACAAGAAACATAATGTTGATATAAAAGACGAAGAAAGTGCTATCATGTCTATAATGAAAAACTGAAAGGGCTTATCAGCAAAGGTGAGGGACTGGTTATGATAAAATGATAGAAGAACTTAGCCTATAATCGGTTCAATAAGATTTAGACCATAATATGGCGTAGGCAAATTCTGATTTTGTATGAAGATTAAAAAGAAATCAAATTAACTGTTTTTTATGCCCGTTTTGTTTCATGTAGATAATAAATAGGGATATATTAGCCATGTAAGGTGATGAGTATAATGCAAGACCAAGGCGTCCAGAGAAATCCAGTGGAGTGTGTTGTAATATTACAATCGTCACTTTGTGCGATGAAATTAACAATGAATAATATAGAGGAGAGGTTATCATGAAAGCTATTCAAGTCACAGGGTATGGAGATATAGATAAGCTGAAAGTAGTTGAAATCCCAATACCAGAACCAAAAGACAATGAAGTGCTTATAAAAGTCAAAGCCTGCGGGATCAATAATACAGAGATTTGGATGAGGGAGGGAGCCTATGGTGCAGACTCGAAGTCCGGATGGCGAGAAGAAGGGGTGCAATTTCCAAGGATACCTGGTTCAGATATAACAGGGGTTGTCATAAAGGTGGGGAAACAGGTAGACGAAATTATGATTGGCAAAGACATTGTAGTCTTTCCTTTTACCTCTATGGGACCTGAAGGACAGGAACATATTTCGGAGGACATGTCCTTCATCGGGTCAGAATATGATGGCGGATATGCGGAATTTGTGGTCTGGCCTGCGAGACTTTGTTATGACATGCCTCTTGCTACCTATAAGGAAAGTGCAGTCTTTTCTGTCAGTGGACTCACTGCATGACATATGGCAGCGCAAATAAAACCACATTCTGAAGAGACTATACTGGTAACAGGAGCCAATGGCGGGGTAGGTTCAATGAACGTACAGATCGCTTCGAAAATCTATGGAGCCAAAGTCATCGCACTTGTAAGGGATATGAGCCTTACGAAAGAGATGAAAGATCTGGGTGCAACCCATGTCTTGTCTTATAAGTCGGATAGATTAGCGGAGGAAATCATTGAAATAAACGGTGGACCAGTTGACTCAGTCCTAGATGTGGTAGGAGATGCCTTGTACAAATCAGTGATTAAAGCGCTGAAAAAAGGTGGAAAATTCTGCATTGCAGGATCCATTGGTGGTCAAACGACTGAAGTTGATTTGAGAGATATCTATCTGAAGCACATTACGATTTTCGGTTCTGTATTAGGGACGAGAAAAGAATTCAAACTAATGCTTGCTGCAATATCCGAGGGCAAAATCGTGCCTGTTATCGACCGCACTTTTCCTTTAGAAGAGGCTGCACTTGCGCAGACCTATTTTAAGTCGTCTGGGAAGCTGGGCAAAATCGTATTGATTCCGGAAGAATAGTAAAGAAATCTAGAGAGGGTGTTTTCGCTTGTTCCCCTTGGCCATACCTGATGCGGAAGAAAAATTAGAACGGCACACCACCCAGCGCTTCCGTGCTTTAAGGGTGCGCGGGTAATTCCTTCCCACAGTAAGGCCGCTTCTTGTTTTTTCTGCCTTTTCCCGAAAACTGGAATTCATTTTCTCGTTTCAATAGGTCAAGATGATTTTAGTGACTCATAATCAGTTTCTTTCAATGAGGTGGAAGTTGCTATCATTGTAAGGAAACTGGCTCTATGAGTCACTTCTATATTTTATTGGATAGTATTGCACGAAAAATGCTGATCCATTTGTTATGCTCCAAACCTCCTGATGAAATCAGAGCTAATGAAATTTCGAAACTTAAGAGGGTATGCACCCAGGATGGGATGGGAATATATTCTGTGACATTAGGCAATCATTGATAACTTCAATGGAATTGCACATAATTTAATTGAGCGGAAGAGTTGACGGCAAGAGGTCAGTGTGTTAATATTGGTTAATAAGTTTGATACAATTTAATTGAATAAAACTTAATTACGATCTTACAAGAATAGCGCAAACAAGAGGAGAAGGTTATGGACATATATAATTACAGCGTGCTTAACGGTGCAGGAGAAAGAGTTTCACTTAAAGAATATAAAGGTAAGGTCCTATTAATCATGAATTCTGCGACTGAATGTGGTTTTACACCACAATACGATGAAATTCAAGATTTATACGAGAAGTTTGGAGATGAAGGCTTTGAAGTTTTAGATTTTCCATGTAATCAGTTTGGAAATCAAGCTCCTGGATCTTATCAGGAAATACAAGCATTCTGTAGCACACGTTTTAATACCACATTCCCCATGTTCAATAAAATTGAGGTGAACGGCGAAAAGCAAGAACCGTTATTTGAATTCCTGAAATCAGAACAAGGATTTAAAGGGTTTAATGAGGAACATCCCATAACACCAAAATTAGTTGAATTATTTGATAAAATCAATCCTGCCTATAAAGAAAATGATGATATCAAATGGAATTTCACCAAGTTCTTAATCGACAGAGAGGGTAATGTTGTCAATCGCTTTGAGCCCACTGAAGATTTACAGGTTGTTGAAGAAAGCATAAAAAGCAATCTATACATAGTGATGTAGATGACGCTTACAATTAATTTTTAGTAGCCATGGGAAATGAGAGAACAAATAGATAGATATAAGGAGATACTATGATGAATAGAACAATTGAAATTATTAAAGATCACCGCTCAACAAGAGATTATAAGGCGGATAAAATAGAAGAGTCAGTCATCAATGAAATTATTGTCGCTGCACAATCCATGCCAAACTCAATTAATGGTCAACAAACCTCCATTATTGTGGTGCAAGACGATAAAACCAAAGCAGCCATTGCAGAATATGCAGGAGGACAACCTTGGATAGACCAAGCACCGTTATTTTTACTTTTTGTCACAGATTTTTACAAGACTAATCTGGCAGCAAAAAAGAATGGAATCACGCAGCAGATTCATGCAAGTGTAGAAAGTACGGTCGTCGGTGCTGTGGATGTTGGCTTAAACATGGGCGCTGCGATCATTGCAGCTGAGTCACTCGGTCTAGGGATTGTACCCATTGGTGGCATCAGGAATAACCCACAGGGAATCATTGATCTGCTAAACCTTCCCGAAATGACTTTTCCAGTCGCTGGTTTGGCTATCGGTTACCCCAATAGTGAATCGAGAAAAAAACCCAGATTACCCCTAAATACCTTTAGACATGACGAAAAGTATCAGACTGAACATCTGGAAAGAGAAATTGATGATTATGATTTACTAATGGTAGATTATCTAAAAGAGATAAATAGAAGTCAAGAAATCAATTGGAGTACTCATACCAGCAGTGTTTATCAACACGTATACTTCCCGAAGGTACATCCGGTAATGAACAAACAAGGATTTACGAATGATAAATAATTAAACTGGATTTGGGTACCTATTTGTGTACCTAATAATGTCAGATAAGAAAGGACGTAAAAATATGAAAGCAGCAATTATTAAAGACTATGCAAAAGACGTTGAAATCTCAGAGGTGCAAGTGCCAGAACTTTCAGAGGACAGTGTAATGATAGAAGTTCATGCAGCCAGTATCAATCCAATTGATAACATCGTAAAAGCAGGTTACATGAAAGATGTGATGAAAATCTCATTTCCTTACATCATGGGATATGATGTCTCTGGTGTCGTAACAGAAGTGGGCGCAAAAGTCAGCAAATTTAAAATCGGTGATGAGGTCTATTCAAGACCGAATCAATTGGATGCCGGGAGTATTTCCGAATATAATGTGGTTAAAGAAGACGAGTTGGCGATTAAACCTTCGAGGCTCACTCACGAAGAAACTGCTTCGATTCCATTGGCAGGTTTGACAGCTTTGCAAGCCCTTACGACGAAAGGGAATCTTAAAAAAGGTCAGAAAGTTCTTATTCATGGCGGTTCTGGTGGCGTCGGCACATTCGCCATTCAAATAGCGAAACACCTCGGAGCGGAAGTAGCCGTTACGACGAGTCGTTCTAATTTTGAACTGGTAAAAAATCTTGGCGCGGATATTGTGATCGACTATAAAACACAAAAGTTTGAAGAGGAACTTAGCGATTATGATTTGGTCCTAGACACAATGGGTGGAGACATCATGAATAACTCATTTAAAATCCTGAAAAAGGGTGGTTCAGTCGTTTCAATTAAAGGACAGGACACGGAAGACCTTGCAAAGAAATACGACGTTAATTTCGAAGTGTTCTTCATGTGGCCTAGTGGAGAAATGCTTTCGCATCTTACGCAGCTCATTAATGACGGAGTCCTAAAAACGACGATAGATCGTAGTTACTCATTCGATAAAGTTCAGGAAGCCTATGACTACCTACAAAATGGACATGCTAAAGGAAAAGTAGTCATCAAAATAAAGTGATTAATTTTCTAAATAAGCAATATCTGTTGAGGCTGATCAAGATTTTGAAGCCTTGATACGTATAGTAGGAAAGGCACCAAATATTACGTTGTTAGGGATCACTGCGAAGTGGTCCCTTATTGTTGTTTAAATCTATTGCCTGATGGCGTCAGAGAAAAAATGGGTATCGATAAATTCTGTGCTGAAGTGCTTCCTCAAGAAAAATCATCAAAGATAGAAATATTACGAGCTGAAAATAGAATCGCATGGATGACTGGTGAAGACTTTCATCGGGTAATATCATTTGGGGGGAGGTTGATATGAGGACATCAGCGTGAGCTGTCGATCCCCAGTCAAGAATCTGATCCATAAGACCTCGATGGTAGACAGAAACTGGCCATGGAAAAGAAGGTCCGGGTTATCTTGGAGAAGACGTCGAAAAAGGAAGAACCGGGGTTACGCAGAGTTTTCCGTAACAAAACCATTCTCGTCATCGGTATACGGAGAAACCTGTATAAGCTTTTCAAGGCTTTAAGAACGGCACAAGCAACCAATAGTATTTTTCTTTCATCAAACAATAGTAAATTGACGAAGATTATTTCCTATGTTTATATTTTCTTTATAAAATTATAATACAATTTTATTTGTTGAAAAGGAGATTTATATGAAGAGAAAAATAATAGTTACTACAGCTGCCTTACTCATTACTTTCAATATCACGGTTTATGCAGGTTCGACAGATATTTATAAGAATCAAATAGAAAAAAATCAAGAAATGATTGAAATTCTAGAGCAAAAGAAACAAGAATTATCCAACGACAAAATGCAGATGCTAAGCGAGCTGCAGAAAATCGTTGAGACATTTGCTGGAGTCGCTAAAGAAGCAGATGCTTTAGAAGCAGCAATCAAGCAAAAAGAATCGGAAATTATAGCAAGAGAAACTTCAATAAATGAAATGAGTTTAAAGATCAGTCTGCTGGAGAATAAAATATCAACAAAGGAAACTGAAATAATACAAAAAGAAGCTGAACTTGTTGAGAAAAATGCAATCTTAGATTCTAGAGTAAGAGCAGCATATATGGATGACTCAGTGGGAAATATATTATTTACCTTGATCGAATCAGATAGCATTCTAGATTTTACTGACAGGTTGCTGATGATTAACAAAGTTGTCGAGATGGATAAAGAGATCATTCAGCAAATTGTGGTAATTAAAGAAGAGTTGGCTTCAAATAAAGCAGCGCTCGAAGTTAACAAAAAGGATTTAACTGACACTAAAGCAGCAGTTGAAAAAGAAAAGGCTGTTTTTGTTGAGGAAAAAGTAAAGTTGGTCACTGAGAAACAAGCTCTTACTACAAAGTTATCAGAACTGAAGAGCTTGGAAGATCAAAAGGCAGAAGTTATAAATACTCTGACAAATGAAGAGAAAGAAATTGCATCTGAAATCGGAGACAACATTGAGGAGAACAAAGAACTACAAAATGATATAACAGCTTTGATCAAAGCTGAAGCGAAGAAGAATGCTTCATCACAGCAAAGCTCAAACAGTTCGGGATACATCAGACCGGTATCAGGAAGAGTATCTTCTTCTTTTGGATATAGGATACATCCTATTTTAGGATATCAAAAACTACATACTGGAATTGACTTTGCTGCTACTGCAGGAACCCCTATCCAAGCATCCAGGGGAGGGACAGTAATTCGTGCATCATATAACTCCGCCTATGGTAACCATGTAATAATAGATCATGGTAACGGGGTAACAACCCTGTATGCGCATATGAGTGCACTTAATACGCGTAATGGTGCGAAAGTATCGCAAGGTCAGGTCATTGGATATGTAGGATCCACTGGAATGAGCACGGGTCCGCATTTGCACCTTGAATTCCGGCTCAATGGAAACTTGGTAAATCCAGCACCATATCTTGGGCTTTAGCATTGGTTTACTATTTCTAATAAAATATGATTTTATAGCGTAAAGACCGCACTACCAAATGTTTATTCATTTGATAGTGCGGTCTTTGGTTTATAGGAGCCTTTTTCATTTTCCATGTTGTGATTATTCATAATATGATTGATGCTCAAACGATTAAGATTTTACTGCAAAATTTAATAACCTAATCAGTGTTAATGTGAAATGTCCGCCAAACGAGCTTGCACATCCATTTCTAGCATAGATATCGGCATAACTTCTGCTGTTACTTGTGGTACTGTTCTTCGCAACTATTTTATTAGTGTCAGTTTTTTTACCGTACACTCCGATCCTGAAGGAAGTTGAAGTAAGACACTCTAAAACCATGATGAAACATTTGGCATTTCAACTGATCAAACGAGATTTAGTTTGCAAATATTTCATCGAAATTTCAGCTTCAATACTATCAGTAATATATTCACTCGGCTCAATTAAAATGGCTCTGTTTGAAACCTGTGTTGAAAACAGAGTGTTAATTAAAAATACAGTATAATATTAATATGAAAGTTATCTACTCATGTGATATTGTAGTAATAGACGAAGCAAGTTTCTATTTGGATTGGAGGTTTGAGAGAACAATGGGAAGTAAAAAAGTTAAACACATGCAAAGAAATACATGTCGTGTGATAAAGATTGAAAGAGAAGCATTGTTTGAGTTAATTTATGAAACTATGATAGATGGATTAGAGGAATACTTTGATTTATTAGATTGCACAGTCGTTACAAGCCATCATAAATTAAATCCTGAAAATGGAGAATACATATGCTTAGTCATTGATGATAGAGATAAATTACCTGACAATATTGATATCGACGATTTGCTATCGAAAATACCACAAACCACAACTTCTTTATATTCGCCAAACCGTTATAAGGAAATAACTTTTGATGAAATAAGAAATTTGCTAGGCAAATCGGAAGAATAGTTAGTGAAGAATATTTTTAAGTTGGGACACAGGAGGGATTCACTTGAATCCCTTTTACAATGTCAAAATTTCAACACTATTCACAAACAGAGCCATTAAAATCAGATATACAGTAGCAAGTGCTACCAGGCCAAATCTAAAGGCCCGGCACCTCTTCAAACGAGGAACCAGGCCTTGGCAGCATGATGCGAAACTTTTCTCTTTTACTGTCCATTTGACGATAAGCCGATCAAATCATGGAAACGGCTGTCTATGCCTATGTACGACTAGACGGTCTTGTAGGTCAGGATAGGGGTGACTCCGGCCACGACATCAATGCCGACCCTGGCTTCAAAACTCTTCAGCTTGTCGAGCTCCGTGAAGATGATCGGCGTAATCAGGGAAATACCCTTAGAGGTAATGAACGCCCTGTCAATCTTGATGATCGGTTCGCCTTTCTTGACCCTATCCCCCTGCTTTTTCAGGGCGGTGAAGCCTTCTCCATTGAGCGATACCGTTTCGAGCCCGATATGGACGAGAATCTGGACCCCTTTGCTCAGGGTCATGCCGAAGGCATGCTTGGTTCCGAAGAGCATGGTGAGTTCTCCATCTGCGGGAGCAACGACGATATCTCCTGTCGGATCGATGGCCAGGCCATCCCCTGCCATCTTCTCCGAGAATACCGCATCTTTTACCTCTGTGATATCCACTGTTCTGCCGGAAATTGGGGCAACAATCTCTTGTGTTTTTCCAAATATACCAAACATTTTATTCACTCCTAACTTTATTTACGAATTTAAACCCTATCCATTTCTCAGGGAATGTTATTCATTAATTTTACAGGCAAACGGACGAAAATGCAATTCTATCCATTTAGGAACAGCCAAAGTAAATCTCTGCAGCGCTGACAAATAAGCTCTATTCCTCTGAGTGTCAATCTTTCTTAGGAAGGGGAGGAATCACTTCCCTCTTGCAGGGTTTTACGATAGAATGAAAGTGTCTGATTTGTGCAATCAGACATGAAAATGAATCCTGTTTGTAACTAAATCAAAGGACGTATTGTATAGAATTAAGATGTACCATGGAGGTAAAATGAGAAAGAATAAGAATATATTTTCACATAAAAAGAATATATACTCAGGCAGAAGCAAAGATAAGGGAAGCAAGGCTCTGGTCCTGCTTCTGATCATCATCTTGGGTTCCCTGTTCGGGTTCGCCATCTTCAAACTGATCGGTGAGGACTACTTCACTTCAAAGACGCCCATCCTCGCAACGGAGACTCAGGTAGAGAGCGCTGTGGAGATTGCCGTGAATCCGGAGGATCTCGTGGAGAATTCCAACCATATCCATGCCGCAGATCCCATGGCCTACAGCACCCTGGATGTCCGGAACTATATCACATCGGCACAGCCTTATACCGGAGAGAAAATTGCTTTTCTCACTTTTGATGACGGGCCAAATCCGGGAAATACGGACAAGATCCTGGACATCTTAAAAGAGAAGGGGGCACGGGCGACTTTCTTCATCATCGGATCAAGGATCGAGACGACTTCTACCGCAGGGGCGACAATGAACCGGATCCTCTCAGAGGGAAGTTCTATCGGCATCCACAGCTACAGCCATGTTTATACGACACTCTATCCGGGAAACACGGGAAACAAGGATATCATCAAGGCAGAGATTGACAAGACCCAGGAACTCATCAGGACCGCTACCGGAAAAACAACCTTTAAATCCAATGTCTTCCGCTATCCCGGCGGACATATGAGCTGGAAGGAACTGGAATCGGTTGTCGATCCTTATCTTGCAGAAGATGGCATCGAATTCATCGACTGGAACGCCATGAACGGAGACGGTGAACCGACTTCCAGGCGACCCAAGGAGGCAGAAGCCATGGCAAACTTTGTCATGGAGTCCCTGCAGTTGAGCAAAGTGAAGAATGTCATGGTCGTCCTCATGCACGATGCGACAAACAAGACCCTTACCGTGGAAGCGTTGCCCAAGATCATCGATATTCTGGTCAGTGAAGGCTATACCTTTGGAATCCTAAAATAATGGGGAGGCTTTGGTAATGAAGATACTAATATGCGAAGATGAAGCGAGCATTAGGGCATTTTTGAAGATCAATTTTGAAAGAAACGGTTTTTCTGTTGTTGAAGCAGGTTCCGGTGAAGAAGCGCTTCGTCTTACAGAACTGGAAAAGCCCCACATTGTGGTCCTGGACATCATGCTTCCGGGAATTGACGGGTACGAGGTCTGTAAAAGGCTGAGAATAAGTCATCCGAACATCGGGATCATCATGCTCACCGCAAAGGGGCAGGATATGGACAAGATCCAAGGGCTTGAACGGGGCGCAGACGACTATGTCGTCAAGCCATTCAATCCCACTGAATTCATTCTGCGGACGAAAGCCCTCATCAGAAGGCTTGAAGAAGCCAAAGGAATCAAGGACGAAGGACAGCTCCTTCAAAGCAGGGAGTTTGTCATGGACAAATACAGCCAGACGCTGAAGAAAGGCGAAGAATTCATCGAACTGACACCAAAGGAGTTTGCCATCATGAGGATTTTTCTCGAGAACGGAGGCAAGGCTTTCTCCAGGGATGAGCTGCTTAATCTTGTCTGGGGCTACGACTTCATCGGAGACCCGAAGATCGTCGATGTCAATATGAGAAGACTAAGGGCGAAGATTGAGGACAATCCTTCAGATCCGGAGTATATCGAAACCGTATGGGGCACAGGATACCGCTGGGGGAAAGAGTAAACTTTTTCCGGGGATATCCATCGGACTAAAAGGGAGATGGGTATGAGATTGAATAAAAGTCTAAAAGGACGGCTTGCCATAAGTTATTTGCTTGTCATCGTCCTGACCCTGGCCATTACCGATTTTGTGCTGGTTAATGCACTGAGGTCTTATTTGTACAGCAACGTCAGGGAAACCCTGGACGACCAGCTTTCCAATTCCACCAGCACCTATGAGAAGTACTATTCGGAAAACACCTTGGAGGACAACGTGGCCAGGGATGAGGACTCCTTCTGGAGACAGACCCAGGCTGAGGTTCAGATTATCACCATCCAAGGGAACGTGATCCTATCTTCCAAGGGGAAAATTCCAGTGGGGAGACAGGAAAGCTCGGATATCCTCGCAGCCCTTGAAGGCGAAAAAGGCTCCATCATCTTTATTAATGAAGTCACCGGTGAAAAGCTCATGGCGGCTTCACAGCCACTGGTCAGCAATAATCAGACTGTCGGGGCCCTTAGGTTCATTACTTCCCTGAAAGGGGTGGATGATACCATGAGGGTCATTATCATAAACTTTATCCTGTTCGGATTTGGCATCATTTTCATTACGGCGGTCTTGAGCAATATCCTTGCGCGAAGAATCACCGGACCCATTGGAGAGTTGACAAAAGCTGCCGAGAGTATGGCAAAGGGAAACTACAATATCATCACGAAAAAGTTCTATGAGGATGAGGTGGGAAAGCTATCGGATACGCTGAACCATATGGCCCTGGAGATCAAGAAGAAGGAATCGCTGAAGAATGACTTCATCTCTTCGGTCTCTCATGAACTAAGGACGCCCCTGACCTCCATCAAGGGATGGGCCATCACCCTGAAGGACCCTTCCACGGACAGGGAACTTCTAGACAGCGGACTGGACATCATCACCAATGAAAGCGATCGGTTGAAGGACATGGTCGACGAACTTTTGGATTTCTCCAAATTTGTCGCGGGAAAGATTACCCTGGACAGGGAAGTCATCGAAATTGAGCACCTTTTCGATTTCATCAGGAGGAATATGGAGGACCGGGCGAGACGGGAAAACAAGATCTTCACCGTGGAGACCCAGGAGGACATGGGCACCATATACGCAGACTTGAACAGGGCAAAACAGGTTTTCATCAATCTGCTCGACAACTCCTTCAAGTTCACGGAGCTTGGCGGAAAGATTACCGTTTCTATGGAAAGGAACAAGAAGTACGTGGACTTCATCGTCAGGGACGACGGAATCGGAATTTCTGAAAGCGATATCCACATGGTGAAAGAGAAATTCTACAAGGGCAAGACCTCGAAGTCGACCAATGGCATAGGGCTGTCCATCTGCAATGAAATCGCGCTGCTTCATGGAGGAGAACTGATCATTGAAAGCGAGGCTGGAAATGGCACGAAAATCACATTCCGGCTTCCAGTGGAGGGATAAGGCCATGAAAAGAAAGAATAAAAACAGAATCGTCCATCTCCTTCTAATCCTGCTGATGAGCATGATTCTTGGAGGATGCAGCTTCGGATACGAGGACCTTCGCGCAGGGGTTGTCACGCCTTCAGGTGGTGAAATTTCCATCGGCGGGCAGTATAAGTTCAAGGAAGTCATGAGCATCGAGGAAGGCAAATTTGTGGATGAAAGCAATTTTGGGGATTTTACTGCGGATTTCAGTACCGATCGCGCAAGAATAGGCCTCGAGATCCTTGATGAAGCGAACTACCAGTCAAAGATGGTGAACACCTTCGACTACTTCCTGGAGAAGTACAGGGCCAATCCGAACAGACTGGACCTCCTGTCCGAATCATTGGAGGTCGTCACCATCCGGTCGGAAGACAGGACTTTCTACGATGTCTTCAAGATCGACGATGACAACATTGTCATCGTCAAAGGGAACAACCTGATCAAGCTCGTCAAGACGGTTCTCGAAACCAGCCCGTCAAACGTGGTATCCGAAGGCGGACCAGACTTGGGTGCCCTGGAAGATATCGTCGAGGAACCAAGGGCAGGGGTTCTCATCGGCCTTAGAGGCGAAAGAGACGAGATAACAAATGCTTCGAGTTACAGGACACTCTGGATCACCAACGACGGTGAAATCCAGGAAGTCTATGAGATCGAAGATATCCTCTTCCCGAGGAAAGAATTCTGGAAAGTGGAGATCAAACGTGAGGCGATTGGTGGAGAGACCTTGGAGAGGCTCAGCATCTATCCCGTCCTCAAAGCCAAGGAGGTTGACCTGTCGGAGAAGTCCGAAGTTTCTTCTGCCGGGAAGTTTGTCGAGCTCGACTTTGTGGGCAACAATTTCATCGGAATCAGAACGTCGAATGATGCTTATTCATCCCATGAGGCCATGCCTTATACGAAAACCCTGGAAATAGACAAATACACAGCCTATGAGGGCGTGGGCATAGAGGAGGTTTCAGGGCAGGAGGGCGTGACCGCCTTCATGAATTCCCTGGACCAGGCTAAAATGAAGAACGAAAAGCTGGATTCCCTGGAAATCGATTTGGAGTCCTTCCTTCACAGCTTTTATCTGAACCGCAACCGCGGGCGCTGGATGATGGTAAGTCGTGTCAATGCGACAACCGAAGAGAAGGAAACGTTCTACGACATTCCCATCGCCATGAAGCCTTCAAGCAGCCTTATTACCTATGACGAACTGACGATCACCTGGGATAAGATTATCGACAAGGTTCCTCGGGCCATCGATGCCTTCAATGCGCCAGGAAACAGTTTCCTCCTGATCAGGACCCCTAAGTATCTCATGATGTATAGGATTGAAGGGGAGAACCTGCTTTCAGAGAAACCCCTGCAAATGGTGGAAATCAAGGAAACCGATGATATCATCATGGCGGAATGGGCAAGGGGAGACTTTGTCAAGCGGTGGACCGACGTGGCATTGAAGCTGGGCACGAAGATCATCTTCGTCCAGACCAAGAAATAGTCACAAAGAGACAGGCGACAGGGGATCCTAAAATGATTCCCAGGTCCTCTCAGAGAGGAGTCAGGGCATCTTGGGACGGAAGGATTTTGTGCCAGGCGATGAATTCTTTGGTTATGAAAATATACATTAACAAAGCGAATGATTTGGGATACAATGTATTTGATGGGAATGTACTTTCTCATGGACAAGAACGCAATAACGAATAATGATTGGTGAGGTTTTTTATGAGTTCATATAAACATCTTTTTATCGTAAATCCCGTTGCGGGAAATGGTATCGCCCTTCGGATCACGAAGACCATCGATATGCTCTTCAAGGAACTGAAACTGAAATACGAGGATATCGACTATGAAATCGTCTATACCAAGGAAGCGGGACATGCCACGGAAATCGCAAGGAGGTATTCCTCCAGAGGAGACTACAGGATTTACGCCGTCGGGGGCGACGGGACCCTGAATGAAGTGCTGAACGGCATGGTCGGCAGCAATTCTTCACTGGGATGCATTCCCGGCGGATCAGGCAATGATTTCATCAAGACCATTGTCACGAAATTCGACCGAAAGAGGATTCTCATGAATACGGTTCTTGGGACGGAAGAGGAGGTCGACATCGGTGAGGTCAACGGAAGGTACTTCATCAATATTGCCTCCATGGGCTTTGATGCCTCTGTGGTCAAGAACGTCGACAAATTCAAGAACCTGAAGCATCTGCCCAACAAGTTTGCCTATATCGCCAGTATCTTTGAAACGGCCAGGAATTTCAAGAACCTGAACCTCAAGATGGTGATCGATGGTGAGGAATTCCAAACAGAAGCCTTCATGGTGGCTATTGCCAATGGGAAATACTACGGCGGCGGGATCAAGATCGCTCCGCTTGCAGAAATCACGGACAGCCTTCTCGATGTCCTTTTGGTGAGGAACATGACCGCAGTCAAGATCATGAAATTCCTGCCGAAGGCGATCGCAGGGAAGCACATGGGTCTCGAGGAAGTGACCTTCAGAAGGGCGAAAGAGGTTTACCTCCTTAGTGATGAGCCTGTGTTCATCAATATTGATGGAGAAATCGAAGCGAGACGCGAAGCCCACTTTAAGATGGACAGCCAAAAAATCAAATTCATCAAGCCGAAAAATTCATTCTAATAGATGAGGAGATGCCAAAATGGGAGATAAGAACAAGAAGATAGAGGATTTTAGCAAAGCCGCAGGAAAAATCGTCGGTGAGGCGATTACTGTCTCTGGTGACGCTATCGGACTAGCGGCCATCAAACTTGGAAATGAGCCCTTTGCCTATAAGACCATCAAGACCATGCGAAAAAAAGGCAGCAATTACGGAAAGAACGTGGAGGAATTTCTCGATGAGAACATCCAGAAAGTCAGCATAAGGCTTCAAGAGAAGGACATTGCAGACCTGAGGGAGAAAGCCGCAGGCGTCTATGAGGATATCAAGGAAGGGGTCCAGAAGATCGACATTGCAAAGATCAAGGAAGACCTCAAGGAAAAGGCGGATTCTGTCATCAAGAAGGAAACCCATATCTACGGAGATCCGGATTACTTCTATGAGGGCAGCGACAAAGTCGAACAGAGTGACAAGAAGATCGTCCTGGAAGAAGTCGAATGGAACAAGGAAGATCTGTTATAGGGGAGATCTGGTCCGGATGGAACAGGATGACCCGAAACCTCGCACAGATGGGACAATTAAAGGGATGAAAATAAACGGTCCGCTGCATCAATGTCAGCGGACCGTTTATTTCGTCTCTATTCTTCTTTGATGACCTTGTCTTTCAGGGGGTCTTCAGTGACCTGTCCGGTTGTCTTTTTGTCCGCTGAGGGCTTATCCTTGGCGGTATAGGACTCCCGGGGTTTGTAGGTGGAATCGGGTTTTCTCATCTTCCCCGAGGTCCTGAACACCAAGTATATTCCCAGCAGCAGGACGGCGATGGCGCGTATGGTATTATAGTTCAGCCAATAGGGAAGTTCGCCCAGGTATCTTGCATACCCGAGGAATCCCCCGATGAAAATAAGCGCGAGGGAAATGACGAGAATCCCTCTGTCTTTTGGCTTTGCCGCATAATACTGCAACAGAGAGAGTCCGATGATGACCATGAAAATGGGACCGGAAAGTGAATCCATGATCGGCAGAAACTCTCTGATCAGAAAGTAGGTACCTGTCAGGGTCAGGATTCCTGCCGGAATGAGTACGCTGGCATCCCGGTACCGGAAGTTCGTGAAATAGTCGATTTCCATGAACAATCCTGGAAGCAGGATGAAGAGGGGCCACAGATTTTGCATGGTGAACAGGTCATTAAGGAAAATTGAATTATAAAGTGCTGCACCGCCGATGATGATTAGGATTAATCCTATATAGTACGAAGTTCGATTTCTCATTTGCAATTCCTCCTTCTTGTTGTACACAGAATAAGGGATTTGGATTAAAATTGCTTTAAAATTTTGCAAAATGGAAATAAAACCCGAATTAGGTTTAATTATCCCCATGAAACCGTTAAAATAGACTTATCGGAACAATTCCTAAATTGCCTAGGGGGGAAAATAATGGAAAGAGATATGAAGAACGACGATTCCATGTGGATCAAACTGGAAGGTCCCTTGCCGGAAAATCCAATATTCGAGGAAGGGATCAGGCGCGCTCCAAACAGAGGTTATACGCTAAACAAGAAGGATACGAAGACTGCGCTGATGAATGCGCTCAGATACATCCCAAAGGAGCACCATGAGAAGATGGCGAAGGAGTTCTATGACGAACTGAAGACCTATGGAAGGATCTACGGCTATCGCTACAGGCCGGCTGGGAAGATCTTTGGGAAACCCATAGACGAATATCGGGGAAAGTGCATCGAAGGAAAGGCGCTCCAGGTCATGATGGACAACAATCTGGACTTCGAGGTCGCCCTGTATCCCTATGAGCTTGTCACTTACGGGGAAACCGGACAGGTCTGTCAGAACTGGATGCAGTATCAGCTCATGAAGAAGTATTTCGAAGAGCTGACCCAGGAAGAAACCCTGGTCATCGAGTCCGGGCACCCACTGGGGCTCTTCAGGAGCCATAGCCTTGCACCCCGGGTGATCATCACCAACGCCATGATGGTGGGGATGTTCGACAACCAGGAGTCCCTGCATTACGCCATGCAGATGGGCGTTGCGAACTACGGGCAGATGACGGCCGGAGGGCTCATGTACATCGGGCCCCAGGGCATCGTCCACGGGACATTCAATACGATTCTGAACGCGGGAAGGATGAAGCTGGGCATCAAGGGCGAGGAGAACCTCAAGGGCTACCTCTTCGTCTCCTCGGGTCTCGGCGGAATGAGTGGCGCACAACCCAAAGCTGCGGACATCGCAGGTGCGGTTTCCATCGTGGCGGAAGTGGATGCCTCAAGAATTGAGACCAGGATGCAGCAGGGCTGGGTCAAAGTCCTGGCAAAAACGCCGGAACAGGCCTTTTCCATGGCAAGAGAAGCCATAGAAAAAAAGGAAGCTTTATCCATCGCCTTCCTCGGCAATATTGTGGACCTTCTCCAGTATGCGGTGGACCATGACGAGACCATCCATCTGCTCTCGGACCAGACGAGCTGCCATGCCCCCTATGACGGAGGATACTGCCCTGACGGGATTTCCTTCGAGGAGCGGACAAGGCTTCTGGAAGAGGACAGGGACAGGTATCGGGAACTTGTCGACAAGACCCTGGTCAAGCACTTTCACCTCATCGGCAAACTGGTGGACAAAGGAACGTATTTCTTCGATTACGGCAATTCCTTCATGAAGGCGGTCTATGATGCCGGAGCGACAGAAATCAGCAAAAACAAAGAAAATGAGAAGGACGGGTTCATCTTCCCCTCCTACGTGGAGGATATCATGGGACCTGAACTGTTCGACTATGGCTACGGTCCTTTCCGATGGGTATGCCTGTCGGGGAAAACCGAGGACCTGGACAAGACCGACGAGTGTGCCATGGGTTCCATCGACAAGAACAGGCGGGCCCAGGATATGGACAACTACAACTGGATCCGGGACGCGAAGAAGAACAATCTGGTGGTGGGCACAAAGGCAAGGATCCTCTACCAGGACGCGGAGGGAAGACTCAAGATCGCCCTGGCCTTCAACAAGATGGTCAGGGAAGGAGAGGTCGGACCCATCATGCTCGGTCGTGACCATCACGACGTCTCCGGAACGGATTCGCCTTTTAGGGAAACCGCAAACATCAAGGACGGATCGAACATCATGGCGGATATGGCCGTACAGAGTTTCGCCGGGAACGCAGCACGTGGCATGAGCCTTGTGACCCTCCACAACGGCGGCGGAGTCGGAATAGGCAAAGCTGTCAACGGTGGCTTCGGGATGGTCCTGGACGGCAGTGAGCGCGTGGACACCATCCTCAGTATGGCTGTCTCCTGGGATGTCATGGGCGGCGTCGCAAGAAGGTCCTGGGCAAGGAACGGGCATGCCATGGAAACCAGCGTCAGGTTCAACGAAGAAGGAAAAGGGCACATCACCATACCAAGAATACCGGAAGAGAACATCATCAATCGATTATTGGAGGATTAATATGGATAGGATAGTAGAATGCGTACCAAATTACAGTGAAGGCATCGATAAGGAAATCATCGAGAAGATTGTGGATTGTTTCCGCGGGAAAGAGGGGGTCAAGCTTCTTGACTACTCCAGCGACAAGGACCACAACCGGACGGTCGTCACCGTGGTCGGGGAACCAGAGCAGGTCAAGGAAGCGGTGATCGCCTCTGTGGAAGTTGCCCTTTTAAATATCGATCTTCGTACCCACAAGGGAGAACACCCGAGGATGGGCGCGACAGATGTCATTCCTTTCATTCCCCTCAAGAACTTTACCATCAAGGAGTCCGTCGAACTGAGCAAAGAAGTTGCAAACGAGATCGGGAAACTCGGAATCCCGGTGTTCCTCTATGAGCGCAGCGCATCGGCCCCCCACAGGGAGAACCTGGCGAACATCAGAAAAGGTCAGTTCGAAGGTCTCCTCGAGAAGCTGACCCTTCCCGAGTGGCAAAGCGACTTCGGACCCAAAGCGCCCCATGAGTCTTTCGGCGCCGTGGCCGTGGGGGCAAGGATGCCTCTTGTGGCCTTCAATGTGAACCTCAATACCGCAGACATCGCCATAGGCGATGCCATCGCGAAGAAGGTCAGGCATATCGGCGGCGGTCTCCGCTTTGTCAAAGCCATGGGTGTCTTGCTGAAGGAGAGAAACATCGTCCAGGTCAGCATGAACCTGACGGACTACACCAAGACCTCAATCTACAGGGCACTGGAAACGGTCAGGTTTGAGGCGAAGAGATACGGGATTACTGTCGTTGGGACGGAAATCATCGGTCTCGTCCCGGAAAAGGCCCTGATCGATTCTGTGGAATACTACATGGGCCTGGAGAACTTCTCCACGGAACAGATCCTGGAAAATAAGCTTTCTGAATAAAGGAGATTGACGTGAAAGACATACTGATTATCAACCTCTCTTCCCTGGCGACAAGTACCGGAAAGAAGGCCAGGGGCGGCAAGGAAATGAATGAGATTCTGGAGATTCTAAGTCCCACGGTCCTCATCAGGGCGGGGAAGATCCACAAGATCGGCGGGAAGGAACTTCTGGAGAAAATGAACCCTTCGGAAACCGAAATCATTGACGCCGAAGGAAAGACCCTCCTGCCTGGGTTTGTCGATCCCCATACGCACCTTGTCTTTGGCGGCACCCGCGAAGAGGAATTCAGCATGCGCCTCAGGGGAGAAAGCTACATGGCCATCATGGAGAAGGGCGGAGGGATCAAATCCACCGTCAGGAGGACCCGGGAGGCCACTTTCCTGGCCCTCCTCGATACGGGGAGAAAGACCCTCGAGTCTATGGCGGAAATGGGCATTACGACCGTGGAGGCCAAAAGCGGATATGGCCTGGACAAAGAGACGGAACTGAAGCAGCTCAGGGTGACAAAGCACCTGAATGCGCTGGGAGGCGTCGAAGTGGTGTCGACATTCATGGGCGCCCATGAGATCCCGCAGGAGTACAAGGGAAGACCCAGGGAATTTCTGGGGTACCTTGAAGAGGAGGTTCTTCCAGCGGTGGTGGCGGAAAAGCTTGCTGAGTATGCGGATATCTTCACGGAGAAGAATGTGTTCAGTGTTGCAGATTCCAGGACCTACCTCGAAAAATGCCGGGAAATGGGTCTTCGGCTGAAGATCCATGCCGATGAGATCAATGATCTGGGGGGAGCCGCGCTAGCCGCAGAGATGGGCCTCTCCAGTGCGGACCATCTTCTGAAGGCAAATGACCAGGGGCTTCTTGCCATGAAAGAGAAGGGGGTCGTCGCCGTCCTTCTTCCCCTCACCGCGTTTTCCCTCAGGGAAGACTATGCGCGGGCAAGGGAGATGATCGATATGGGTCTTCCTGTGGCCCTCGGGACGGATTACAATCCGGGAAGCTCCTATTCCTATTCACTCCCCCTCATGATTGCCCTCGGGTGCCTCGAGATGAGGATGACGCCGGAGGAGGCCCTCACCGCCGTTACGCTGAACAGTGCGGCGGCCTTGGACCGGGCAGACCGGATCGGAACCCTGGAGGAGGGGAAGGATGCGGATATGATCCTCATTGACGCCCCGTCCTACAAGTTCCTGTCCTACCATTTCGGGATGAACCTGGTCGTCACCACCATCAAGGGTGGCAAAGTGATCTACACCAAACAGGGAAAGAGGTGACTGACATGACAGAATATGACCTGATCGTCATCGGGGGCGGTGCCAGCGGAATCGCAGGCGCCCTCAAAGCCAAGGAACTCGGCATCAAGAAGGTCCTGATCATCGACAGGGAGGAGTCCCTGGGCGGTGTCCTGAACGAACTCGTGGAAACCGGGCATGGATTCATGGAAAAAGGGATGACGGGCGTCGAGGTGGCGGAGCACCTGAAACAGAAGGTGAAGTCCACAAATATCGAGGTCAAACTGAGCACGCTGGTCCTGGAGGTCAGGCGCGACAAGACCGTGAAGTATGTCTCCGGAATAGAAGGCGTGAAGGAGATCCGGACCAAGGCCATCATCTTTGCCACGGGGGCAAGGGAAAGGCCCAGGGGAGAATTGAACATCTCCTCAAACAAGTCCGCGGGCATCATGAGCGTGGGCTCATGCCGGAAGCTCATCGTCAATGACGGCTACCTTCCCGGAAAAAACATCATCATCTACAGCCAGGACATCAACAGCCTTTACCTGTCGAAGATGCTCATCATCGAAGGGGCGAGGAAGGTGACAATCATCGAGCCCAGCAGGGGCCAGAAGAATGTCGAGAGCTACCTGGACGATGTGATGAACTACGAAAACATCGAAATCCTCTACAACACGAAAATCATCCAGACTCTATCAAATGGAAGGATTACCGGCATCCGGATCAAGAATGCGGACGGGATAGAAGTCGAGTTGCCCTGTGACAGCCTTCTGCTTTCCGTAGGGATCAGTCCTTCGAGAAGACTGTTCAAGAAATTCAGAAGGGGGATGGACGAAATCGGGATGTTTGTGGCGGGAAACGCCGATGAAGTCTCCTTTGACCTGAATGTTGTCATGGGGAAGGGGAATGAAGCGGGAATCGCCGCCACAGCGTATATCAAAGAAAGTACCCATCCGGGGAGTCCTCTGGCGCCATCCTAGGAACCTTCGCCTTTTCATCAGTTCGTTCCCCTGAATGAGGTTCAAGAGCCATCGCCGATGAGCCTCATTCTATAAACAACAAATCTCCTGGAGAATTTAACATCTCCAGGAGATTTTCAGTTCTTAGATGAGTTTTGCGAAGCAGTCGCGGCAGATCAGTGTGGTTCCGCGATTTCCGGAGATGTAGTTCCCCTTGCTCAGTTTTTTGCTGCAGACGGAGCAGATCTTTCCGGAAGCGGTGCTTTTATTGGGTTCTATCTCCCCTTCGCCCGTTTGTTTCTTCACGCTCTGGCGTTGTATGAGGGTTCTTTCATCCCCCTTCCGATTGGACGGAAGTTCGTAGCTTACGGGATGGAGATTCTCATCTCGCCTGAACACCGTGAAGTTAAGGCTGAAGGCACTTTCCTTATAGAGTTCCAGTTCAAACCTCGGATTTTCCTTGTCATAGTATTCCTCGATGACCAGCCGGGTGACCTGGGCATCGTTGATGATGAGTCCTGATTTTTCGATGCCGTCGAAGATGCTCTTCGTGATGTTGTTGGTATCCGGATGCCTCTTTTCGCTCTTATAGAAAACCTTCAGGATGGCAATGAGGGATTCGGTGAAGATGACGCCGGGGTTCTGAGACCTTGCCGTCAGGGCTATGGTGCTCTCGTAGATCGAGTAGCGGTCATAATAGCCGCCGGAGTTCGTAGGCATGAACATGCGGCCTTCTTTATTAACCATCTTGAAGTTGGACTTGCTGATGGGGGTTCCTGGGATCACGACTTTTGCATAATCTGCCATAGGTGAACGGGGCCTCCTTTTCACGATGGGCGTTCCGGCCTCTTTGGGGATCTCTTCCCTTATTTGCCTGGAAGAATTTGGAACATCCATTCCTTTATGGGATAATTATATCATGGATTGCCCTTTAGCCAAGGCAGCAGAGAAAAGTTAATCCTGGGCTTCGAAGAATCCCTCACAAAGGTCGGGATTTCCTGCGGGAGACAGGAAATCGCTCTTCGTCGGGACATCTTTAACGGAGCTGGCCTTCCTGAAAGTTAAGCACATTTTAATTCGATTTGCCTATGATTTTGATTAAGGATATACTATCATAGATTGTAGACGTTAAGATAAATTACGATTTCCATCAAGGAGGATGAGGTTTCCCATGCGGAAGACCTCTGTAAAGAAAATGAAAGACATATTGATATTAGCCATTGAATCAAGCTGCGATGAGACAGCTTGCAGCATAATAAAAAACGGTAGAGAGATCCTTTCCAACATCATCTCCTCACAGATCGACATCCACGCGAAGTTCGGCGGGGTCGTTCCGGAGGTCGCTTCCAGAAAGCATGTGGAGAACATCACAGGCGTGGTGGAGCTTGCCATGGCTGAGGCAAAGGTAACCAGGAAGGACATCGATGCTGTTGCTGTCACCTACGGACCCGGACTTGTGGGAGCTCTTCTGGTCGGACTCCAGTTTGCCAAGGGCCTCGCCTTCTCCCTGGGGGTTCCGCTTATCGGTGTGAACCACATCGAAGGGCATATTGCGGCAAACTACCTCCAGTACAAGGACCTGGTGCCGCCCTTTGTCTCCCTTGTCGTTTCCGGGGGACATACCTTCATCGCCCATGTCAAGGACTATGATGATTTTGAAATCATGGGGGAAACCCGGGATGATGCGGCAGGGGAAGCCTTCGACAAAGTGGCCAGGGCCATCGGGCTTGGCTATCCTGGCGGACCGAAGATCGATAAGATTGCAAAAGAAGGGAATCCTCTCGCCGTGAAGTTCCCCAGGGCCAATTTCCATGAGCGCACCCTTGATTTCTCCTTCTCCGGACTGAAATCCGCCGTCCTCAACTACATCAATTCGGAAAAGCAGCGGGGCAATGAGATCAACGTCCCTGATGTGGCCGCCTCTTTTCAGCATGCGGTGGTTTCTGTCCTCACGGACAACGTCATGAGGACCATTCGCTCAAGGCATCTTGACAAGATTACCGTGGCTGGCGGTGTTGCCTCCAATTCGAGCCTCAGGGAAACCCTGGAGGCCATGGGCAGGAAAGAGCACGTGAGCATCCTCTTTCCGGACAGCATCCTTTGCACGGACAATGCGGCCATGATTGGCAGTGCTGCCTACTTCCAGTTCATCAATGGCCATATTTCGGACAGCTCACTGAACGCCAAGCCGGGCCTGACGCTGGGATTGAGGTGACAAATGAGCTATATCGTTGAATCAAACAGCCTGGAGCGGCACAGGATGAAGAAAATCCTCAGCAGGAAGAACTTATGGATTGCCCTCTTTGTCTTCCTCCTCATCACCTTCATCGCCGGATACCTCTATGAAGCGACCCTGTCAAGAAACGCCATCCTGGCGGATGAAGGGAATCCGATCACCATCAATGAAGTGAAATACAACTATACGGTGGAGTCCGAAGGGGAGTACACCATCGTTGTGGACAGTTCTGCCGGTTCATCCATGCTGAACCGGGAAGCTCTTTTGCGTTCATTTGACGGCAATGCGAGACTGTTCTTCTACGACCGGCCAGGGTATGGGATGACCGAAGGGGAGAGCAAGACGCCAAAACTGCTGGCTGAAGACCTGCATTTCATGTTCCGAAAGTTCGGATGGAAGGGGAAGTTCATTCTGATAGGGGAGGAATACGGTTCCCTCGTCATGCAGGAGTTCATGAACAGGTATCCCGAGGAAATCGCAGGCGCCATCATGATCAATCCCCTGGGTACAAGTCTGGGGACGGAGGCCGTGGAGAAATACGCCGACAGGAAGATCACCCCCTTATTTTCACGCAGGGTGCTGGGGACATTCGGCATACCAAGGCTCCTGAACAACACGGAACTCGTGGATTTTTTTGATGAGGTCCGTCTGGAATCTGCTGAAGAAAAGAGTTTCTACACGAATCTCTGGTTATCCAAGGAGCACATCGATACGGTGGAAGAAGAGCTCCTCATGATGACCACACTGGACCCGATTGAAGTGCAGCCGGGCCTCCTCGGGGAAAGTCCCCTCTACCTCATCACCAGCAACAAGAACCTGATGAACTTTTCGCAGGAGGTCTACCTGGACTACTCCAGCAATGCCCAGACTTTCATCGTTTCAGACAGCGTCGCGGATACGATCCTTGAAAGGCCACAGGATATCGCCTCAGCCATCAATGGGATGATCCAAAAGATCGACAGGCTGGAGATACTAAGAAAGCAAAGGAACTGATCCGCGTGGATTTCTTAAAAAAGGTCAGGCACAGCCAGTAAAATGATTTTGAGAGGTTCTGGGAACAACGGAGAGTTGTTCCCAGAACCTCTTCCTTGCGCAAAGGACCTTTAGCCTGTTCTCAAATTCTTTAGCTCTTTTTAATGAAAAGAAGATATGATTGGGTAAATTACAAAAGATAATAGCCAGAGCAAGGAATATTTATTTTATAGTTGATATTCTTGACATGTTTTTGTAACACAAGGCAATTAATATAAAGATAAGAAACTGAGGGAGGAATGAAGGATGGATAATAAAGATGAGTTCACCAATGGAACGGACAATGAAGAAAACTCATCAGAGCGTTCAAATGTAGAAACTGGGAAGTTAACGGACACGCAGAGTAGTCAAGAGGAAACGAATGAAGAAATGGATATAGATAGTGAAGTTAAGGCAACTGGCGATACCCAGGTCATCAATCCGGTGGATGAACAAGTTGAGATGGAACGGGTATCTGAAAATCTCGCACCCAGAAGGAATGGGCCTGAAGGATACACCTATCAGGGAGGGTCCTCCTACGCACCATATGAGAAGAAGAAAGGGACGGGCAGGAAAAAGGGATTTTCAGGCTTCTCACTCATCGCTGTGGCGCTGCTCTTTTCCCTTCTGGGAACAGTCCTTGGGGCATACGGCACATTGAATGTGCTGCCGGGAACGGCGCTGTTCAACGAATCAAAACTGGGCCAGCTGATTACAGCAAACAACGGGATGAAAACGGTCAAGATTTCGACACCCCAGCTAGCAAAGGATGGACTGACCATTCCGGAAATCGTCAGCATGGTACAACCGGCGGTTGTAACGGTAACGGTCAATTTGGGAAATGCCCCATCTTTTTCCAATCCCCAGGGTGGATATTCTCAAAGTATCGGGACAGGCTTCATCCTGAACGACGATGGCCTTATCGCGACGAACTACCATGTTGTGGAAGGTGGAGAAGAAATCACCGTCACCCTCTATACAGGGGAAGAAGTCAGCGCGAAGGTGGTCAATTTTGATGCGGATAATGACCTGGCCATATTGTCCCTGACACAGGATGTCACGATACCGGGAAAGGTCACGCTGGGAGACTCTGACACGCTCATGGTGGGCGAATCGGTCATCGCCATCGGCAATCCCCTTTCACAGGAATTTGCCGGAACCGTGACCTCGGGCATCGTTTCAGCGACAGACAGGACCGTGGTCGTGGACAATGCGGAGTACAAGTACATCCAGACGGATGCCGCCATCAATGGTGGAAATTCCGGAGGACCCCTGATCAATGCCAGAGGGGAGGTCATCGGCATCAACTCTGCTAAAATTTCCGACTCAACAGTAGAGGGTATCGGATTTGCCATTCCCATAAACGTCCTGACCTCAAAGATCGATGTTCTCTCAAAGGCACAACTGCTTGTCGGCATCGCAGGGAGAGATATCAATGAAGCCACTGCGGCGCAGACCCAAAGCCCGATCGGAATCCTTGTGGTTGAGATTTCGAAGGATTCACCGGCATCCCTTGCAGCAATGGAAGTCGGCGATGTCATCACAGAATTTGACGGCAAGAAAGTCACGACCGTTCGGGAACTTAATGAGATCAAGAACACCAAGAACGCAGGTGATGTCGTCATGGTCAAAGTATACCGGAACGGGGCATACAAGGACCTGCAGATCACCCTGATCGTGAAACCCTGATTCATTGGCTAAGGTCAATAGACAGCTTCCGGATCAGAGCCTCATAGAAAGTATTTGAGAACCAGCACCTGCTGGTTCTCTTTTTATTGACGGGGCGAATCATCCTCGAAGAAGTATTTTAAATATATTAGCCGTATCCTAGTATAGGTATGTTAAAATAGCAGGAGACCCACAAATGATGTCTTCTTGGTTAATGTCGGAGGTGAAGTAAGTTGAGTCCTATATATTGGATCGGCATGTTCATGCCCATCTGGATCATTATCCTGATATCCGCAAACAGGAATAACGAATTCAAAAAGATTGCCATGACTAAAATCAGAAAAAGGAAAGAAGGTCAGACCATGAATAACGAAATCATCAAAAGCTATATCGGAAAGGAATGTATTTTGTATACATTCCAGACGCAGGTTTCAGGCATCATCGAATCGGTAGAGGAGAACTGGATTTCCATCAGGGTGGAAAATAAGCTGGAACTCATCAACATCGACTATGTCACCCGGATTCGTGAGTATCCGCTCAAGAAGAACGGCAAGAAAAAGCTGGTTGTCTAGACCGTAATGACCCGGTAAGGGCAGAGGAAAGAAAATGTCCGTGCACGACAAGAAGGAGGGATCGATCATCCCTCCTTCTTTTTATTGGGTCATCTTCGAAATTAGAAGCTACGGGCGGTCGCCCGAATGGGTCGGACCAGCAGCATCATGGAGTCCTTTTGATTCAGACATCATTCTCCACCCGTTCGAAGAGGATGGAGTTCTCGAGGAAGATGTGCCTGAAGAGGTCGCTCTCCAGGGCTTCCAGGTTCTGGTAGGTCGCCTTGAAGGTGTTGCATCCCCACTCTGGGAAAGCATAGTCTTTGGTGACCCTTCGAAGCTCACTCAAAAGGTTGCCCGCAGCATCATGCTCTTTCTCCGTTATCTTGATCATCTCCCTGGCTCCCTTGAGGTCACCGGAGATGATCAGGGGAAACAGATCAACCTCCTCCTTGATGAGGTGCTCCAGGAGCTCGGTTCTCAGGGAACCATAGAGTCGGTTGATCTGCAGAAGAAGGTCCTTGTCGTGCCTGTAGTGGGCCTTGACGATGGCACTGACATACTGGTCCAGGTCCTTCAAAACCCTTCTTGTATACATGTGGTGATTGAGCCTGATGTGGTTGATGAGTTCCTCATTGTCCATGTCCTGGAAAAAGTCTTCTTTCTCCTCATCTTTGGGCAGGCTGTCCCGATAGGCCAGAAGGCCGCTCTCAAAGGAATCCCTGTCCATTCCTTTTTCATCGAGGACCTCGCCCAGAAGGCGGTGTCCGTTGCAGCAGAAGTCAATCTTTACCTGCTGGAAAAAGGAAGCCATCCGGATGTCCACTTTGACGAGTTCGCTTATCTTTTCTTCAAATATTTTCATGGTTCCTCCTAAAATCGCAGAGCATCGGCAAAGGCGGACGCGGCCGCCTTGATGGTATCGTGGCTGTCTTGTGGATTGAACCTTACCCTCAGGGGGAAGGTCACATCGGTCATGCCAGTGGTCTTGATCACGTCGGAAGACCTCAGGGCCTTCATCCCTGCGCCGATGAGGTAGTCCTGAACCACTTCAACCGCTTCACCGGACCACCCATAGGAACCGAAGGCAGCTGCTGGTTTTCCTTCGACTTCCAGATCTTTGAGTTCCTTCAGGATGGTTTCCAGATTTCCGGAAATATCGGCATAGCGCGTCGAGCTTCCAAAGAGCACACCGTCTGCATACTGAATCTTTGTAAGGACCTCCTTCTGGTCCGCCTTTTCCGTATTGATCGCTTCGACCTCGAAGCCGTAGCCATTAAGCTCATTCTCGAGCATCCTGGCCATCTTCTTGGTGTTACCGCTCATGGAGTTATAGAGGATCAGCGCCTTGACGTTGTCCTTGGAAAGCATGGCATTGTCCTCATAGATGGAGACATACTTATCCACATCCTGGTCGATGATGTAGCCATGGGAGGTGGCGATGATTTCGACGTCCAGGGACTTGACGATGTCAATCATAGGAAGGACATAGCGCCTGTGAGGGTCCATGATCAGCTTGTAATAGACTTTGAAGTCCTCGTCCATGGAAGAGGGATCAGACAGTTCGGAGATCTTCTGGGCGTTCAAATCAGCGATGTGGAAGGAGAAGATATCGCAGGTGAACAGCACCTTTTCTTCCTTGAGGTAGGTCACCATGGTCTCCTCCGTGTGGAGGAAGGGGGTTTCATAGAAGGTCAGGGTCTTTTCTCCAAGGCTGATCTCATCGCCTGTTCTCACCACGATGAACCTCTCCTTGTCGATCTTGTACATTTCCATAAGCTCGTACACTGCCTTCGCGGTGCAGACCACCTTTGCATTCTTCGCTTTTCGCATGAGACCGCCAAGTGCGCCAGAATGGTCAGGTTCAGTATGGTTGATGATGACATAGTCCAGGGTGTCGAGATCGATTTCCTTGGCAAGGTTTTCGACGTACTCACGGCCGAAGAGCATATCCACAGTATCAACCACTGCAGTCTTCTCGTCGCGGATCAGGTAGGAATTATAACTGGTGCCTTTCTCAAGGACCAGACGATGGAATGGCACAGGCCTGTCATCAACCTTGCCGATCCAGTAAATATTTTTTGTAATTTCTTTCATTATGTTACCTCCGTTATTTGTTTCTATGGGTTAAGATTACACCCCCTTGGAAGAAAACAAATTGACGGAGGTCAATTTTACGAAAAACATCTTCCTGCTTTAGATGGACAGCTCGTAATGATTTCCCGGACAGTACCTCTGTAGGAGGAAACAGAGCACAAAAGAAGGGACAGGGGATCGTTCATCCCATGTCCCTTCGTATTCGTGATCTTTTAGTTGTGCGATTTCTTGCGGATTGTCCCCGCAGACATTCATACATCAATAGGACGGAAGACTTACTCTTCTTCCAGCAGCTCTTCCCATTCCTCGTAGATTTCCTTGAGGGATTCACTGATTTCATCGATCTCCTTGGAAACGGAACGTGAGGTATTGATATTGCTGAATACTTCCTCTGTCGTCAGGGATAGGGTGAGTTCGGCCATTTTTCCCTCCAGAATCTCGATGCTTCCTTCGAGGTCCTTAAGGTACTTCTTCTTGTCCCGTTCTTCCTTCTCCCTGAATTTCTTCTTCTTCCGGTCGTCCTGGGTCCGCGTTTTGTTTTTTTCGACAGGTTCTTCGACGCCCAGGTACCGGTTCGGATTGTTCTTCTTGTCCACATAGTAGGTGTAGTTCCCCAGATATTTCGAAACCCCGTCCTCCGTCAGTTCAAAGATGTTGTCGACAACCTTGTTCAGGAAATACCGGTCATGGCTGATGACGAACATCGTCCCGTCATAGTCAAGAAGGGCGTCCTCCAGGGCTTCCCTGGAGGGGATGTCCAGATGGTTTGTCGGCTCATCGAGAATGAGGAAGTTCGATTTTTTGAGCATGAGCTTCAGCAAATTGACCCGGCACTTTTCACCACCGGACAGGTTGATGACGGACTTGAAGACATCATCCCCCCTGAAGAGGAAGCTGCCGAGGTAGGTCCGGACCTCCCTTTCCGTCATATGAGGGAAGTCGTCATGGATTTCCTCAAACACAGATTTGTGGGGATGGAGGTCGCTTTGTTCCTGGTCGTAATAGCCCAGGGTGACGTTCTTCCCAAGGAGGATGTCGCCCTTGTCCGGCCTGACCTCATTTAAGAGCATCTTGAAGAGCGTCGTCTTTCCCCGGCCGTTCTCTCCAATGAGCGCAATCCTTTCCCCTTTCCGGATATGGAAACTGAGGTTCTTGAAGAGCCGGGTCTCATCGTAGGATTTCTCCAGGTTCTCCACGATGAGGACATCGGTCCCGCTTTCCACGTCGTTGGAGAAGGAAATCTTGTAGGGACTGCCTGCCCTGGGGGGAGCCGTTATCCTTTCCACCTTGTCGAGCATCTTCTGTCTGGATTCCGCGGCACGGATACTCTTCTCCCGGTTGAAGGACTTGTAGCGCTCAATGACTTTCTCCTGGCGCTCGATTTCATCCTGCTGGTGCTTGAAGGCCTTCATCTTGATCTCATAGTCGATCTTCTTGAGTTCAAGGGACTTCGTGTAGGGGGCATTGTAGGTATAGATCTCACCTTTGATCATCTCGAAGGTATGGCTCGTGATGGAGTCGAGGAAGTACCTGTCATGGGAGATGAGAAGGAGGGTCCCTTTATAGCTCTTCAGGTATTCCTCGAGCCACTCGATGGCAGCGAGGTCCAGATGGTTTGTGGGCTCATCCAGAAGAATGATCTCCGGGGCGGAGAGAAGGAGCTTCGCCAGGGCAACTCTCGTCTTCTGTCCTCCGGAAAGGATCTCGACTTTCTTTTGGAACTCATCCTCGAGAAAACCCAGCCCGGTAAGGACTTTGTGGATTTCGCCCTTGTAGGTGTGGCCACCGCGGATATTGTAGAGTTCCTGGAGAAACACATAGTCTGATATGGCCTTGTCGTGTTCCTCATGGTTCGCTTCGACATAGGGTTTCTTCATTTGTGCTTCCAAGGAGATCATTTTCGTTTCCATGTCGATGAGATCCTGGAAGACACAAAGAGCTTCCTCATAGATGGTCTTGTCCACATTGAGGTTCATGTTCTGCGAAAGGTACCCAAGCGTCTTGCTCTTATCGATATAGACTTCTCCAGAATCCTCTTTGATCTCTCTTGTGAGAATCTTGAACAGGGTGGACTTTCCAGCCCCGTTGGCACCAATCAGGGCAACCTTGTCCCCCTCGTTGATATTTAATGAGACGGATTTCAGGATAACATCTATTCCGTAACTTAATTTGACATCATTTGTCGATATGACAATCATTTATTTGCTCACCTCTTTATAACATTACCATTATACGGGAAATAGGCCATTGATTCCAGTCGAATCCATTTAGAAGGGAAAAGATTGAACGTTCTGACCCTTAACTGAAAGTTAAGAAAATTCTAATGTTGCTGTGATTTAATTGGCTTAACACATGATGTCGCTTTGTAAAAAGCAGTGTATAATGAATTAACAGAATACAATATTAACTTGGTAAAAAAAGAAAAGACCAGGGAAAAGGACAACAGAGAAATCAGGTCCATTGCCTTGTTCGGAGCGGTTAAAAAGAAGATAAAGGGAGCAGAGTCCATGAATAAAAAAGGGAAAATCATAGCAGGAATTCTGTTGTTGGCGCTAATGGGCGTAATCGGGTATTACGTCTATGTTTCAGGGAAAGAGGTCGTGAAGACCGTTTCAGTTCAGAGCGTTTCAGAAGGGGAGGTCAGCTCTGTCCTTCTGACCACGGGGAAAATCATCTCGGGAAAAGAGAAATCCTTTACCGGTCCGAACCTCCTTGTGAAGAAGGTCAACGTCATTGTCGGACAACGGGTGGTGGTCGGGGATATTCTTGTGGAGTATGACATCTCGGACCTGGAGACAGCCGTTAAGCAGGCGGCGCTCCAGAAGGACAATGCGGTCCTGAACCGGGACCAGACCAAGGAAAGCATCGCAAGTTCAAAGACCTTGAAAGCAAACCTCCAGAAGCAGCAAAAAAACTACACGGCGCTCCTAGCTGAATCCAAGGCGAAAAAGGAAGAAGCGATGAAGGATCCGCTGAACCTCGAAAACATCGCCATCATCGCTGAGGAAGCTCAGAAGATCTCCGCGTACGAAGCAGCTGTGACACAAATCCAGCAGAGCCTTCAAAGCATCCCCACTGTGAGCACGACCCAGATCAAACTCCTCGACAATACTGTGGAAGCCGCTTCCTTGGGGCTGGAAACCGCACAGAAGAGGCTAAACAATGCGACCTCGGGAATCATCGCACCTTTCGGTGGAATCATCACCGAGGTGAATGCGGAGGTGAACGCCATCGCTACCATGGGAATCAAGGCGCTGACGATTAAGGATGACCAGGACCTGGTCGTGGAACTGAGCCTGGGCAAGTTCGATGCGTCCAAGGTGAAACTGGGGCAGAGCGCGTTCATCATGTATGGCCAGGAAAAGTTTGCCGGGGAGATCATCTTCATCAATCCCGCAGCCACATCCGCCGGAAGTTCCCTCAGCGCCATCGGTTCTGCGGTTTCGACCGGAGAAAGCACCCTTGGGGTCAGAGTATCGATCGTGAATCCCAAGAACATCATTATGGATTTCGAAGCCGACGTGGAGATTCTTCTGGAAAAGAAGGAGAAAGTGCTGAGGATTCCCGTGGAGAGCATCATCTACAAGGCTCAGGGAATACCCACGGTCTTTGTGGAAAACGGAGGAATTCTTGAGGAAAGGGAAGTGGTCCTCGGCCTGAGTTCCGACAACTACCTTGAATGCATCAAGGGGATTGCCCTCGGCGAGAGAATCGTCCTCAATCCTTCTGACTCCCTGAAGGCAGGTGAACAGGTAATTGTCAATGATTGAACTTAAAGATGTCAAAAAGACCTACAAATCAGGAAAAATCAGCTTCGAAGCCTTGAAGGGGATCACCCTTTCCATTGAAAAAGGGGAGTTCACCGGAATCATCGGGCCTTCCGGGTCAGGAAAGTCCACGCTGATGAACATTCTTGGGTGCCTTGACCGGGCCACGGAGGGGATCTACCTCCTGGAAGGCAAGGATACCAAGGAGCTGAAGGATAATGAACTGGCCCTCATCCGGAACAAGAAGATCGGATTCGTCTTCCAGTCCTTTAATCTTCTCCCAAGGCTGACCATCTTTGAAAATGTGGAGCTCCCGATGATCTATGCGGGAATTCCGAGTGCCCTGAGGAAAGAGAGGACAAAGGAAGCTCTGGAGAAAGTGGGCCTTCTTGAATGGGCCAAACATAAGCCCAATGAGATCTCCGGTGGCCAAAAACAAAGGGTATCCATCGCCAGGGCCATATGCAACGACCCCAGCGTCATCATGGCGGATGAGCCCACAGGAAACCTCGATACCAAGTCGGCCATCGACATCATGAGGGTTTTTCAGGCCCTGAACGACGAAGGAAGGACCATCATCATGATCACCCATGAACAGGAAAATGTCCCCTACTTCAAGAGGATCATCAGCTGCCGGGATGGCCTGATCATTGAAGACAAGAGTGTGGAAAAACGGACAATCCTCAAGGAAGCACAACATGAGGACAAGATAGATGAAACTGAAGCAGACATTAAACCAATAGAAGATACAGAAAGAAAAGAGTAGCGTGGGAAAAGGAGAAAGAGATGCATATCAGTGAAAGTTTCAAAATTGCGCTAGACAGTATCTTGTCCAATAAGCTGAGGTCTTTTTTAACCATGCTCGGAATCATCATCGGCATCTCGTCGGTCATTACCATTCTTGCGCTGGGCGAAGGGGGAAGGAACTATATCACGAGCACTTTTGAGGAAATCGGCGCGACGACCATCGAGGTCAGTGTTACGGGAGAGGAGCTCAAAGACTCGGATTACTTCACCCAGGCGGACATCCTCTACCTCAGGGATAGGATTGACGAAATCAAGTACACGACACCTGTGGCCCGGGAGAGGGGAACCATCGCCTCCACGAGAGGAAGCATGACGGCGGTCTATTCCGCAGGAAGCTCGGACCTGAAGTACATCGTCAACAGCGAATTCCTTGAGGGCAGATTCTTCAGCATCGACGAAGCAGAAGAGGGAAGAAGTGTCGCTGTCATCGATGAGAATACGGCCAAGATCCTCTTTGGCAGGAACTCAGGTGTTATCGGGGAAATGGTCAACATCACCTTCAGGAACTCCGTAAAGCGGGTCAAGGTCATCGGGGTGACGAAAACCGTGAATCCCCTGGCAGGTTCCTCGAATTTCGGGTCGGGGTTCCCGGCCATCGTCTATATCCCATACAACCTCTATGAGGAAATGAATCCGGACATTGAGAAGATCGACAGCTTCTATGTCTCCTCCGTCAGCCGGGAAACCACGGACGCAGTGGCCAGAAACATCGTGAATCTCCTGAAGATCAGGAAAAACAATATGGACCGGGAGGTCTACCAGGCGAGGTCCTTCCTCTCGGCGCTGGAACAGGTCAACAGCATCATTACGATCTTCACGACGTTCATCGGTGCGGTGGCAGCCATCAGCCTTGTCGTGGGCGGTATCGGGGTCATGAATATCATGCTGGTCTCCGTCTCGGAGAGGACCCGGGAAATCGGCATCCGGAAAGCCATCGGGGCAACGACGACGAATATTCTGTTCCAGTTCCTGACGGAGTCGGTCATCATTTCCCTGATCGGGGGGCTGATCGGCATGGGTCTTGGGATTCTCTTATCTGTTCTGGGAGGCAGCTATGTGGGAATCATACCCGTCATCTCCGTCGCCCAGCTCATCGGGGTCACGCTCTTCTCTTCGGCCATCGGTATCTTTTTCGGACTTTATCCGGCAAGAAAAGCGGCAAAGATGGATCCTATCGATGCCTTAAGGTATGAGTAGGGAAACTGGGTTATAATGGACAATAGTGAAAAATATGCAATGGAGCAGATGTCGGGATTGATTTTTAAGATCTTTGGCACTGACGAGGAAAAGGTGGAAAATGAGGATGTTTCGAAGAAAGAATAATGGGCTACTGAGCGACGGATATATCTGGATGATCCTGGCGGGGCTTCTCTATGCCTTTGGCAGGATGACCATGACAAATGGTGCCCTTTTGGAGACAATCTACCCGGCCAGAGCGAACCGCTGGCTGATCAGATTCCTCAGCAACCTGACGGGCATTGTCCCGTTTTCATTGGGGGAGGCACTCCTGTATTTCCATGTGCTTCTGGCGGTTGTCCTTCTCATCACCCTGGTCATTAGGATTTTCAAGGGCGGATTCTTTTCCCTGGCCTATCGGATTCTCTCTTATGCGGCACTTCTCTATGTGCTCTTCATGCTGATCTTCGGCCTGAACTACAACAGGTCTTCAGTGAGGGACTACGTGGGACTCGAAAGCACCTATTACGGGACTGGCGAACTTGTTTCGATGAACAAGGCGCTCATCGGGAAGGCCAATGCCCTGAGGGAAGAGGTCAGTGAGAATAGAGAAGGGATTTTCAGCTATGAAAGCAGCCGTATCGACATTATGAAGAATGCCGAAGAGGCCTATTCCCGTCTTGGTGAAGACTATCCGGTGTTTCAGGGAAGCTATGGCATGGCCAAGGGAATCCTCCTGTCCCAGCCCATGAACTACACGGGAATCACGGGGGTGTTCATGCCCTTCACCGGCGAAGCCAACGTCAACGTCAAGGGACCTGATCTCCTCTTCCCGGCCACAGTCCTCCATGAGATGGCCCATCAGAGGGGCGTCGCCTACGAGGATGAGGCGAACTACATGGCTTTTCTCGCCAGCCTCTACCATAGCGATGTGAACTACCGGTATTCAGGTACCGTGCTGGCCCTGATCAATTCCATGAATGCGCTCTATGCGGAAGACAAGGACATCTTCAAGGAACTCTACGGGACCTATTCCGAAGGGCTCAAAAGGGACCTTCAGGCCTATGACGAATTCTACAAACCCTATGAGGGAGAAGTGGAGAAAGCGGCCACCAAGGTCAATGACTCCTATCTGAAGGGCAACGGACAGGTCTCCGGAGTCAAGAGCTACGGCGAGATGGTGGACCTTCTCCTGGAGCAGTTCATTCAGAAGGGGTCAATCTAGGGAAGATATGATCTATTGGTGATCATCAGAAAGAAGGTCCATGAAAAAGCAAGATAGACAAGAGAACCCGCTAACCCAAATTCATTTTGGACTGGCGGGTTCTTTAAATGTATTTTTTGAAAGTATATTTTAAAAACTCAGTTTGGGAGACAAAGAATATGATTTTTTTACTGGGCAGGTATCATCTTTTTAAATTCCATTGGTATATGGAATTGTTCTAGATGTAAATGGAGCTGTCTATCTCCACCTGTAATTCTCTGAAGGTCTGGAAGGGCTTGATTTTAATTAGTCCTTGAAGTGGAAATAAAAGACTCTAAAGGCGAATTGTCCAACAGTTTTCCTACGTGACATGGACTGCCCGAAGCCAATGGATTTTGCAAAGTTATGAATAGTAAGGCTGGTGTAGTGGAGTCTCGATACGAATATAAAAAGGTGACTTTAGAGAACGTCATTCCAGTTTCAATCAGTTACTGTCATTAAACTGATTGAAGTTTTTTAGCATTAAGTAAAGTATTAATAAAAAAATATACTTAAAAGGGTATTTAATATATTTGTAGAATAATAACAATATGCGGAAAAATAAATATATAAATATATTAAAGTTGAGAAGGAATCATATATTGTATTTTAAAATGGAGGTATTAAATAATTGGGAATTTTAATACGAAACTGTAATAATATTGATTACGGAGCTGTTCAAATTGAGGAAGGAAGATTAAACATTAAATATGCTATTAATGGAACTGGAAAATCTACAATTGCCAGTGCTCTTTTATCAATGGTTACAGGTGAAGATATATCGTATTTGCGTCCATTTAAATATACTTATGATGATATTAAAGATCACAATCCGTTTGTTGCTTCAGATCCAATTATTCATAAGATAGCGGTATTCGATGAAAACTACATAAATAAGTATACTTATAAACAAAAAGAAGTTTTAGAAAATAGTTTCGAAGTTTTTATTAAAACTGATAAATATGAAGAGCATATACAAGAAATAAATAATTTAGTTGCTTGCATAAAAGAAGCTTATTTAAATGATTCAGAGCTTGAAAAACTTATTACAGATTTGGGGGTTTTTGTTGACAGCTTTGGCAAAACACAAAATGGCTATTCTAAAGCTGGGGATTTGGGGAAAAGCATAGGAAAAGGAAACAAACTAGAAAATGTTCCTGCCGAATTAAGAGTATACTCTACATACTTAAAAACTCCTGGAATAAATATTAAATGGTTAAAGTGGCAATCTGAAGGGAAAGATTATCTAGAAATTACTGAAAAATGTCCTTTTTGTGTTTCAACAATATCTACACCTAAAGAAACAATTTTAAAAGTCAGTGAG
>ENA-OFCF01000105-OFCF01000105.1-metagenomes-genome-assembly--contig:-NODE-105-length-41796-cov-4.830838_pt1 | contig 41796 bp, 38 predicted proteins | sample MGYA00153387_OFCF01 | MGnify analysis MGYA00153387 | reverse complement strand
CTCCCATTCTCGATCGCAAAGTATCACCATCCCTAACCACAGTTGGAAGTCCCACCTCTAACGGATCTACAAGCGAAGTAGTCCCCGCATAGGGATAGGAATCCAAATAAACATCTCCCAACTTCAAAACTTCTTTAACATCCGCGCGGTTAGGAAAACTCTTCCACACCCGCAACCGCTGACTGTCAATCCCATACTTAGCAAAAACGGCTTTCATATTATTCACAAAAGCCCCCCCAGGATAATGATTAGTCCAGCTAGGGCCAAAGGGCATTAAAAACAGCACAGAATTAGGAACAGCAGCCATAATCTTTGCCCATGTTTCCCTTAACTCCGGTAGTAGTTTATACAAATTTGCACTCGAAACAAACACCACCGATTCCTCGGAAATACCCAAGCTATTTCTGTTGAGTTGAATGTTAGGAGTATAAGGTTCGAGAGTATAGCTAAAACAGCAGCCAAGCCCGTCAATAATTGCTAATTGCTCGCGATAATGCCGCTGTCCATCAGGTGTAGGTTCCATCAACTTGCCAGCAATGTAATAGTCAATGTGTCGCATTCCCGTGGTAATGGGAGAATTAAAACAGGTAGTTTGTACCCGCGCTAATCGATGCAGCGCTAGTAAACTAATCGGATGAGTAACCGCAGTAATATTCGTAGCAATCAGCAGAATATCTAAGTCATCTGCCCGGATTGTCTGAATTTGACTTGGCAAATCATTCGACAGTTTAACCAATCTATCAGCGCGACTCTGACAATACTGTTCTAGTTTGTTACCGTCGAGATTAATCGCATACAAAATAATCTCAAACTGTTCTCGATTCAGATGTTCAAAAGCGGGCAATGTAGCGAAAGTTTCCGTCATCGCCCCGAAATGTTTAGTCAGCACACCGAGGCGAATTTTCCCCCTGTTTGCAGGTCTAGCCGGAAAAATGCAATCAATCGCCGCGCCGCGATGTTTCATGGCATATTCAATAATATCTGCCCGCTTCGTGTATACATCCTTGAGATTTTCACTATTGAAGTATAGAGGAATAAAGTTAGCACTTTGGGTGAAGAACCAGGCGATGTCCTGCCACACTTGTGAGTTTTGATTCTTGAAGATATTGTTATGCAAATAACTCACCCATCCCTGCATATACCGACAATAATTATCAGCCTCTCCTACTTCTTGAAAGAGAGTAGGCGCGGCAAACATGAATTTGAGATAGTCATTGACAAACCAATTAGGTATCGCTGCATTTTCATAGTTCAGCAGCAACTGGTCAGCACGACAATAGAGAGATGCTGCTAATAGGTAATTAATATCCTTGGGAGTTTTAATCCCCTGGGAGAGATGTGCTGTTAGTCGATCGATCGAAGTCTTTTCGGCATCTGTCAATCCTTCATATTTGATAATACTATTTAGCAGCATTTGATGTGCCTTACCTGCATCGCCAGCATCTGTCCGAAGAGTTGGCTTTATTGCCTTCGGGTACTTTCTTGTCTGAAGGCCAGCACGTTGAAAACCAGCTCGACCGATGCCGCGCTGCGCGCCCCGATATCGTGGTTTGCGGCCTCGGCCTTGCAAACCCGCTGGAAGCCGAAGGCATCACCACCAAATGGGCGATAGAGCTTGTGTTTACGCCCATTCAAGGCTATGACCAAGCCGCTGACCTGGCCGAGTTGTTCAGCCGCCCCTTGGTACGCCGCATGCGGCTGGCAGCATAGAGAACCCAGCATGCAACTTACCCTCTGGACATATGAAGGCCCACCGCATGTCGGGGCGATGCGTATCGCCACAGCCATGGAAGATGTGCACTACGTACTGCATGCACCGCAAGGCGACACGTACGCTGACCTGCTTTTCACCATGATTGAACGGCTGCCGAAGCGACCGCCCGTAACTTACACCACCTTTCAGGCACGCGATTTGGGCGGTGACACCGCCGAGCTGTTTAAAACCGCCGCACGCGACGCCTATGAACGCTTCAAACCCAAAGCCATGCTGGTGGGAGCATCTTGCACCGCGGAATTAATCCAGGACGACCCAGGCGGGTTGGCCAAAGCGCTTGACCTGCCAATACCGGTAGTGGCACTCGAGTTGCCGTCTTACCAGCGCAAAGAAAACTGGGGTGCGTCTGAAACTTTTTACCAAATCGTGCGGGCGCTTGCCAAGCCGCGCACAACTGCAGCGTCGGCGCCCGGAGCGCGCCCTAGTTGCAACATTCTTGGCCCAACCGCGTTGGGCTTCCGGCACCGCGATGATCTGCAAGAGATTTCTGGCCTGCTGGGCCAGCTGGGAATCGACATCAACGTCGTTGCGCCGTTGACGGCCACTCCCGATGACATGAGCCGCCTGGGCAACGCAGACTTCAACGTCGTGCTCTACCCCGAGATTGCCTCTGTTGCGGCCCAATGGCTGACACGTACGTTTGGACAGCCGGCCACGAAAACGGTGCCGATTGGGTCAGGCGCAACGCGCGACTTTATTCGTGAGGTTGCACTGTTGGCTGGAGTTGACCCGACCGCTGTACTGGCCAACGCCGACGCCCGCGCACCGTGGTACGCCAAGTCGGTGGATTCAACCTATCTCACCAACAAGCGGGTATTCGTTTTCGGGGATGCTACACACGCTGTCGCTGCCGCTCGAATCGCTAGCCAGGAGCTGGGCTTTACAGTTGTTGGCATCGGTACTTACAGCCGGGAACATGCCCGCGAGGTGCGCGAAGCGGCGAAGTTGTATGAAGTGGACGCACTGATCACGGACGATTACCTGGAAGTCGAAGCGCGAGTCTCCGAACTTCAACCTGAGCTGGTGCTTGGCTCACAAATGGAACGCCACATTGCCAAGCGGCTCGGCATTCCGTGCGCTGTGATTTCGGCACCCGTACACGTTCAGGACTTCCCGGCCAGGTACTCACCGCAAATGGGTTTTGAAGGTGCGAACGTCATGTTCGACACCTGGGTTCACCCACTGATGATGGGGCTAGAAGAGCACTTGATCGGAATGTTCCGGGGTGATGCCGAGTTCCACGAAGATGCTGCACCATCGCACTTGGGTGGTCATGCAAGCAGAGCAGCAAGCGCGCCGGTCGGCCTGACTGCTGACAACGCGCAACCGGTTCCAGAAATTGCGGTAAGCGCAGCAGCGATTCGCAAGGAAGACAGCCCCCAAATTGACATAGCCATGAAATGGGCGCCAGAAGCCGAAAAAGAGCTTCGCAAGATTCCGTTTTTTGTACGCGGCAAAGCCCGCAGAAACACGGAGCGTTACGCACAACTCCACAGCCTGCCGGTAGTCACAATCGAGACTCTTTACGATGCAAAAGCTCATTTCAGCCGTTGATCAAAGCGCCGCGCTGGCTCGCACTGCCATACGGGTTGTGGTGGTCACCATGGACACCCACTTGGTAAGTTCAACCCAGCGGATACATGCATCACTGATGCGGGAACTCCCAGGCCTGCACCTGTCGATGCATGCAGCCGCAGAATATGCCGGCAATGACGCAGCAATTGCACGCTGCAAAGCCGATATCGCGCAAGCAGACATCGTTGTGGCTGGTATGCTATTTCTAGAGGATCATTTCCTGCCAATTCTTGATGACCTGCGTGCCCGCCGCGACAGCTGTGACGCAATGATTTGCATGGCGTCGGCAGCCGAAGTTGTGAAGCTGACCCGAATTGGAAAGTTTGACATGGACAAGCCAGCGAGTGGCCCCATGGCGCTGCTGAAAAAGCTGCGCGGAGCCGGAAAAGACAAAGCTGCGACTGGCGGCGCTGCGCAAATGAAAATGCTGCGCCGCATACCGCAGATGCTCCGATTTGTTCCTGGTACAGCGCAGGACGTTCGTGCGTACTTCATGACACTGCAATACTGGCTGGGCGGCTCGGACGAGAACATGTTCAACCTCGTTCGCCACGTAGTAGACCGCGGTGCTGACGGCCCAAGGCGCGGCCTGCGCGGGCTGGTAAAAGTACCGCCTCCGGTCGAATACCCTGAAGTTGGCGTCTACCACCCAAAACTGGAAGGCCGCTACGCCACCGACGCTGCCGCTTTGCCGAATATGGGTGGCGATGCGCACAAGGGAACGGTGGGCGTTCTGGTTCTGCGATCGTATTTGCTTTCAAACAACGCCGGGCACTACGACGGCGTGATTGCGGCGCTTGAGTCTCGCGGATTGCGCGTCATTCCTGCCTTTGCCGCAGGCCTGGATGCTCGCCCTGCAATTGATGCCTACTTCTTCAAGGATGGCCACGTTTCAGTGGATGCGGTGGTTTCCCTGACCGGCTTTTCGCTGGTCGGTGGCCCAGCCTACAACGACGCCAAGGCTGCCGAAGAGGTACTTTCGCGCCTGGATGTGCCCTACGTGGCTGCACACCCGGTAGAGTTTCAAAATCTTGCGCAATGGGGCGGCTCCGACAGAGGTTTGTTGCCGGTAGAAAGTACCATCATGGTCGCGATCCCGGAACTCGACGGCGCGATGAGCCCGATTGTTTTTGGTGGTCGCCCTGGCGCTCCGGGCGTCACCTGCACCGGTTGCCACCACAGCTGTACGTTCAAGCAAACAGACACTGCGCAGGATATGAGTTCATGCCCAGAGCGCGCACTCATGCTGGCAGCACGCGTCAGCAAACTGGTTGCGCTGCGCAGAACGGAGCACGCCCTGCGCAAAGTCGCAGTCGTGATTTTCAACTTCCCGCCAAACGCCGGCAACATTGGAAGCGCGGCGTATCTGTCGGTTTTTGAATCGATGTTTCACACACTGACGGCGATGAAAGCGCAAGGCTACACCGTCGATTTGCCCGACAGCGTCGACGCTTTGCGCGAGAGCATTCTTCTGGGCAACGCAGCCCTGCACGGCGCTGATGCCAACGTGCACACCCTGATTGCAACAGACGACCACGTCAAACGGGAGCGCTGGCTGATCGAAATTGAGGCCCAGTGGGGCCCAGCTCCCGGACGCCAGCTCAGCAACGGTGAAGCGATCATGGTGCTGGGCAAACAATTTGGCAATGTATTGGTTGCAGTACAGCCCTCTTTTGGCTACGAAGGCGACCCGATGCGGCTGTTGTTTGAAAAAGGGCTGTCACCAACACACGCCTTTTCAGCGTTCTACCGCTACTTGCGCGAGGACTTCAAAGCCAACGCTGTTCTTCACTTTGGAACGCACGGCGCGCTGGAGTTTATGCCGGGCAAACAAAGCGGAATGTCCGGAAGCTGCTGGCCTGACCGCCTGATTGACGACCTGCCAAATATTTATCTTTACGCATCCAACAACCCGTCTGAAGGCGCAATCGCAAAACGCAGGTCTGGCGCAACGTTGATCAGTTACCTGACGCCGCCAATTGCGCAGGCTGGCCTGTACAAAGGGCTCAATGACCTGAAATCCTCGATTGAGCGCTGGCGCACCATGGAGCCTGACGCAGCCGATCGCGGCGAGTTTGCAGTGATGCTGCAAACCCAGGCAGCAGACTTGAACCTCGCCGACCTGGAGCCACTTTGGAGTACCGCGACTGGCGGCAACGCAGATGCAATGGTCGCAGTACTTGCCAGGCAAATGCTGGAGCTGGAGTACACCCTTATTCCACACGGCCTTCATGTAACGGGGCGCCCGCCAAGCGCAACTGAGCGCGTCGACATGCTTTTGGCAATGGCCGAGGCTTCGCATGGACAACAGTTACCGCGAGATGCGTTGGCTTCGCTGGTGGCCGGTAGCGGAGTTCTGCAGGCAATGAAGGCAGCTTCAATGTCCCGAAATGAAGCGTCGATTGCCTTGATGACGGAAATGTACGAAGCCAATCTACTGCTGGCCAAAGACACTGAAGTTGGAGCGATGTTGCGGGCCTTGGATGGCCGCTATATTCGCCCAGCGCCCGGCGGCGACATTCTTCGCACTCCAGCCGTTTTGCCGACGGGTCGCAACATGCACGGATTTGATCCGTTTCGCATCCCAAGCAGTTTTGCAGTCAAAGACGGTGCAAAGCAGGCTCAACTCCTGCTCGACCGTCACATGGCAGACGGCAACGCTCTGCCCGAGTCGATCGCGATGGTCCTGTGGGGCAGCGACAACCTCAAAAACGAGGGTGCGCCAATTGCACAAGTATTGGCGCTTATGGGAACCCTTCCACGATTTGACAGCTATGGCAGGATTGCAGGCGCGACCCTGATACCCTTAAGCGAGCTCGGACGCCCCCGGATCGACGTGGTGATCACACTGTCCGGGATTTTCCGGGACCTGATGCCATTACAAATCAAACTTTTGGCAGAAGCTGCCTTCCTGGCTGCTTCTGCGGACGAACCGCTTGAAATGAACTGGATTCGAAAACATGCGCTGGCGTATCAACAGGAGCATGGCTGCACTCTTGAAGTCGCTTCACTGCGCGTCTACGGCAATGCCGAAGGTGCATATGGCTCGAACGTCAATAACCTGGTGGAAAGTAGCCGCTGGACCGACGAAGGTGAGCTGGCAGAAACCTACACCCGTCGAAAAGGATTCGCTTATGGTCGCAGCGGCCGCGCAGTGCAACAAACTGCACTGCTTAAAAGCGCGTTGGCGGACGTGCAGTTGACTTACCAAAACCTGGACTCCGTTGAGCTGGGCGTTACTACAGTAGACAACTACTTCGACACTCTGGGCGGCATCACGCAAGCCGTCAAAGTTGCAAAAGGCGGCGCGACGCCACCCGTCTATATTGGCGACCAAACCAAAGGAGACGGCGCAGTGCGCTCATTGAAAGAGCAGGTTGCGCTTGAAACCCGTACCCGGATGCTGAATCCAAAATGGTATGAAGGAATGCTGGAACATGGCTACGAGGGCGTTCGTCAAATCGAGGTGCATGTCACCAACACCATGGGTTGGTCAGCCACAACAGGCCAGGTTCAACCATGGATCTATGAAGAACTGAGCCAGACATTCATGCTTGACCCGCTCATGCGTGACAGATTAGCAAAACTCAATCCGACTGCCTCAGCCCGCGTTGCCAACCGGCTGCTTGAGGCGTCTGACAGGAAATTTTGGACCCCAAATGCCGAAATGCTGGCCGCATTGCGCAAGGCGGGCGAGGAGCTGGAAGACCGGCTCGAAGGTGTGTTTATTGAATCGAAAGAAGGAGCTTCAGCATGAGTACAACAACAGTTCCGTTTCCCAGCATAAAAAGCAGGGGCGAACGCACAAAAATTCAGCTTGACGGCGAAGGCAGCTTACAAGTCGAACTGGACCCGAACCTGAAAATTGGAAATGCAAAAGTCTTTGCCATTTATGGCAAGGGCGGTATTGGCAAAAGCACAACGTCTTCCAACCTTTCAGCGGCCTTCTCCAAACTGGGTAAACGGGTTTTGCAGATCGGATGCGACCCCAAACACGATTCAACCTTCACCTTGACCAAGAAGATGCTGCCGACCGTCATTGACGTGCTGGAGTCTGTTGACTTCCACGCGGAAGAGTTGCGCGTGGAAGACTTTGTTTTCCCGGGGTACAACGGCGTGATGTGTGTTGAAGCGGGCGGCCCGCCAGCAGGCACAGGCTGTGGTGGATACGTTGTGGGTCAAACCGTCAAGCTGCTCAAGGAGCACCATTTGCTGGAAGACACGGACGTCGTCATCTTTGACGTGCTGGGGGATGTGGTGTGCGGTGGTTTCGCCGCCCCGCTCCAGCACGCCGACCGCGCACTTATCGTGACGGCCAACGATTTTGATTCGATCTTTGCCATGAACCGGATCGTTCAGGCGATTGGTGCAAAAGCAAAAAATTACAACGTTCGACTCGGTGGCGTCATTGCCAACCGCAGCAAGGACACCGACCAAATTGACAAATACAACAACCAAATTGGCCTCAAGCTGGCCGCTCATTTTCCCGACCTGGACGTCATTCGCCGCAGCCGTTTGAAAAAATGCACGCTTTTCGAGATGGAGTACTCCCCTGAGCTGGAAGCGGTCCAAAAAGAATACATGCGACTAGCGGCATCACTCTGGCTCGGTACGGAGCCGTTGAATGCAGTGCCGATGAAAGATCGGGATATTTTCGACTTGCTTGGCTTTGATTGAAGGCAATGGCAGTGGACACAGCAACCTACACCAGCAGGCGCGGTCAGATCGAAGAGTACTTTGATCGCACCGCCGTGCAAGCCTGGGAACAACTTACTTCCGATGCGCCGGTCGGGCGTATCCGCACGACCGTTCGCGCGGGCAGGACCAAAATGCGCGGTACGCTTTTGTCATGGTTGCCCGAAGACCTGCGGGGGCGGCGCATTCTCGACGCTGGCTGCGGTACCGGGGCTCTCGCTGTAGAAGCAGCTCGCCGCGGTGCCGATGTGGTTGCTGTTGACCTGTCTCCAAAGCTTGTAGATCTGGCGCGCCAGCGGATGCCGGAATCGTTTGCCCATGGGTCGCTGGACTTCCGAAGCGGCGACATGCTCGATGACGCGCTCGGAAGCTTCGACCACGTGGTCGCCATGGATTCCATCATCCACTATGAAACCAAAGACGCTGTGACGGCGTTATCGCGCCTGGCAGCGCGAACCTCCACGTCGATAGCATTTACCTTTGCGCCACGTACTCCTGCACTGGCGGTTCTTATTTCTATTGGGCGGCTGCTACCGCGCACCAATCGCGCACCTTGGCTTGAGCCGATGGCCAAGGCAAAACTACTGCAACTGATGGCAGCAGACGTAACGCTCGCCGGATGGCAACACACCCGCGACGAGCGGGTGTCCAGCGGGTTTTACAAATCTCAGGCCATGGAGTGGAAAAGACTGTGAAAGTCCCAAGCTTCAAAAACGGAATCCGGCGCCTGCCGATGCAGTATCTGCCTTTTGCCGACGCGGCAAGCGCTGGTTTGCCAATGGCCCGTTTGCTGCGGCTTTCGTTGTTTCAAGTCACAGTCGGCATGTCTGCCGCACTCATGGTCGGCACACTTAACCGCATCATGATCGTTGAGCTGGGCGTGGCCGCATGGCTGGTGGCGCTGATGGTCGCCATTCCGTTGCTCGTTGCGCCCTTCAGGGCAGTCACTGGTTTTCGCTCTGACACGCACCGCTCTGCATTTGGCTGGCGGCGGGTACCCTTCATTTGGACCGGCACAATGATGCAGTTTGCAGGGCTGGCGTTCATGCCTTTTGCGCTGCTTGTGCTGTCGGGCCAAGGGCAAATCCAAACGCCCGCCTGGCTCAACCAAGGCATTGCTGGCCTGTCGTTTTTATTGGTCGGCCTTGGTCTGCAAACTTCTCAAACTGCCGGCCTCGCGCTGGCCACTGACTTGGCAGACGAAAAAACCAGGCCCCGCGTTGTCGCGTTGATGTACGTCATGCTTCTGCTCGGCATGGTGGGCAGCAGTTTTGTTTTCGGGCTGATGCTGCAAGACTTCACACCAAAAAAGATGATTCAGATCATTCAGGGTCATGCTGTGTTAACGCTGGTTTTAAATGGTATTTCATTGTGGAAACAGGAATCTCGCGACCCTGCCCGCGCGGCTGCGTTGCGGCTTGAAGTTCAGCCCGTTTTCATGGACGTTTGGCGGCGCTTCATCTCAAACGGTCGGGCCCGCAGATTTCTCTGGACAGTTGCTTTGGGCACAGCTGCCTTCAACATGCAGGACATTATTCTTGAACCGTACGGCGGTGAGATTCTGAAACTGAGCGTGAGCGCAACCACCATGTTGACGGCATTGCTGGCCAGCGGCTCCCTGCTGGCTTTCGGGCTGGCATCCCGCAGCCTGTCGCGAGGCACCGACCCCTACCGACTCGCTGCGTATGGTGTGGTTTGCGGCATGCCGGGCTTTTCAGCCGTTATTTTTGCGGCGCCGCTGGATCTGAACGGGCTGTTTTTTGCAGGCGTGTTCTGCATTGGCTTTGGTGCTGGGTTGTTTTCAGTGGGCACGCTCGCTGCGGCCATGGGCCTTGAGCGCAAAGAGTTTGTAGGGCTTGCGCTCGGCGCGTGGGGCGCTGTACAAGCGACCGCCGCTGGCGTGTCCATCGCTTTTGGCGGTGCTTCAAGAGACTTTTTTTCAAGCCTCGCCTCTCAAGGCGCTCTTGGCAGCACCCTTGCTGTGCCCGTCACAGGCTACAGCTTCGTTTATTACGTAGAGATTTGTCTGCTTTTTATTACGCTGGTCGCTATCGGTCCGTTGGTCAGGAGAGCCACGATTTCAGCACCCCCCACCCCTGAGCGGTTCGGCCTTGCCGATCTGCCAGGATAGTTTTTCACAAGCAACCGTTCCGTTTTTTACCGCCATCTCAAGGAGAGACATCATGCAAGTAGGCGCAATCACTGGCTATGTAGATTTAGCCCAGATTATTTTGTATCTGTTTTGGATATTTTTTGCCGGTATTATTTTCTATCTGGTGGCCGAGGGCCACCGAGAGGGTTACCCAATGGAGTCAGAGGGCCCGCCGGGTTCAGCACCGGTTACCGGCTGGCCAATTCCTTCGCCCAAGACTTTCAAGCTGGCCAACGGCAGAGAAGTCACTGTGCCTGAGCTTGATCGCCCGGAGCCACCACAAAATACACGCCGCGATGGGGCGTCCATCGGCAATCCGTACATTCCAACCGGCGACCTCATGACTTCTGGTGTTGGCCCGGGTGCTTACGCGATGCGCGCGGACGTCCCTGACCTTGACCTCCACGGCCATCCGATTATTCGCCCACTGCGGGTACTCGACGGTTTCGGTGTTTCCAAAAATGACACCGACCCCCGTGGCTTGCCAGTGCTGGGTACAGACAACAAGGTAGCCGGTAAAGTAGTTGATATGTGGGTGGACACCTGCGAGATGATGTTTCGCTTTATTGAAATTGAACTTGTCGGCAGCGCGCAGCGCGTACTGCTACCGGTGCCGTTTGCGCGCATTAAAAGCGACAGCGTTAAAGCCCACAGTATTTACGCTGCCCAGTTTGCCAATGTTCCCACCACCAAAAGCGCAGACCAGGTCACCATGCTGGAAGAAGAAAAGATCAGCGCCTATTACGGCGCTGGCACTTTGTATGCAGATCCCATGAGAGCGGAGCCCCTTCTGTGAATGTAAAAAGCAACGGGCACGAGCACGAATTCGAGCCCGCCTTCGGGCTGCCCGAGCCCCTACCCAAAGGCGAGCACATCTTGTGGCAAGGCGCGCCAGACTTCACCGATATGGCGGTACGCGTGTTCCACTTGCGAAAAGCTGCGATCTACTTTGCTGTGCTGATTGCTTCCCGCGCAGCCTTCTTGAGTTATTCGGGCCAGGGATTTGCAGCTGTAGCGTCCGGCTTGATGCTGCCATTGCTGCTGGCGGTAGTTGCACTCGGTGCGCTGGCTACGCTCGCTTGGCTAACCGCACGGACCACCGCCTATACGCTCACGGATCAGCGCGTGGTGATGCGGATCGGCATTGTGCTGACACTGACATTCAACCTGCCCCTCAAGCGCATAGAGACCGCCGGGCTGCGGCTCAGCAAAAATGGCTTTGGTGACATTCCGCTGGCACTCAACGGCGGTGACCGCATTGGCTGGCTGAACCTGTGGCCGCACGCACGGCCCTGGTGCCTCACCAAACCAGAGCCGATGCTGCGCTGCATTGCAGATGCGCAAGCATTTGCAACACAACTGCAGCACGCCTGGGCCAACGCCACCGGCAAAGCCACTTCGGCCGCCCAATCCCCCGCCGCAAGCCAGCCGCATTGGCAAGCCAAACTGACATGAACAGTCCGACCCCCACTGCAAAGCCGCCCGCTCCCGACACCTTTCCGCGCTGGGTGTTGTGGACGGTTGGGTTTTTGATGGTGTTCACCTTGGGCTCCATTGGCCTGGTACGCATTACCGGAAACGGGCCAGATCAACTGGCTGCGGCCACCGTCAGTGAACGCTTGCTGCGTTTTGAAGACCGCCCCGACGGAGGTGTTGCCGTGATTGACGGCATCACTGGCCAACTGCTCACCACTGTGACGGGAGAGCAAGGGTTTCTACGCGGAGCCATTCGCGCTTTGGCTCGGGACCGTACCGCTCGCAAGATTGGCGCAGAGCAGCCTTTCAAATTGATTTCCCGCACCGATGGAAGGTTGACTTTGTTTGACCCTGTGTCCGGTCAGCGCGTCGATTTAGAATCATTTGGACCTACCAATGCCGGAGTGTTTGCACCTTTTTTAACGATGCAACCACAACCCACAGCCAAGTAAAAAATTCGCAAGCGCACAAAAGTTTTTGGGTCCCCCACCTCATACCATCCAAGACCACCTAAGACCATCCAAGACCATCCAAGGTCACCCAAAGTTACCCAAGTCCAGCCAGGATCAGCCATGCAAACCACTACGACCGCCGCAGCCAGCCAAGTTACTCCCGAATCTGCAGCTCTCAAAGCCAGGCAAGATTCGCTGCTGAGCCCCAAGTTCTACACCACCGACTTTGCTGCGATGAACCGCATCGACGTGTCGTCACTGCGCGCCGAGTGGGACACCATGCTGGCCGAGTACGAGGGCGACAACAACCATGACCACTTTCAGAGAACGCCTGAATTTGCCGTCGAAGTGGCAGAGCATTTTTCGAAAGTGCCGCCCGAGTTGCGCCAGGAATTTATTGAGTTTTTGATCAGCTCACTGACGTCTGAATTTTCAGGCTGCATCCTGTACAACGAAATTCAAAAAAACGTCACTAACCCGGATATAAAAGCGTTGATGCGTTACATGGCACGAGACGAATCGCGCCATGCCGGTTTTATCAACCAATCCCTCAAAGACTTTGGCCTCGGGCTTGACCTGGGTGACCTGAAACGCACCAAGGCCTACACCTACTTCAAACCCAAGTACATTTTTTACGCAACCTATTTGAGCGAGAAGATTGGTTACGCGCGCTACATCACCATTTTTCGCCAGCTCGAGCGCAACCCTGACAAGCGCTTTCACCCCATCTTCAGATGGTTTGAGCGCTGGTGCAATGACGAATTTCGCCACGGCGAATCGTTTGCGCTCATCATGCGCGCGCAGCCGCACCTGCTGCAAGGCGGCAATAAGCTGTGGATTCGCTTTTTCTTGCTGGCGGTGTACGGCACGATGTACGTGCGCGACCACACGCGCCCCATGCTCAAAGCCGCTATGGGTCTTGAGCCGACCAGTTACGGCTATGAAGTGTTTCGCATCACCAACGAAATCACCAAGCAGGTCTTCCCGATTTCGCTTGACATTGATCACCCTGCGTTTCGCGCTGGCATGACACGTCTGGTCGAAGTGCAAGCCGGCATCAACGCCGCCAAAGCGAAAGGCGGGCTAATGGGTCTGATCAAACAAGGTTACTGGGCAGTCACTGGCCTGACAACCTTCGCACGTTTGTATGTATTGCCGGTCAAACGGCACGATCTGCCCGCCGAGATTCGCATGGCGCCGGTCTGGTAAGTACCCACTTTAAAATTTTCCAGCAGAACTTCTTTACGCCACCCGCCCCATGATTGAGATGTCGATTCCGGTGGTGTTCGCCATTTTCATTTGGTGGTTTTCAACTGGCTTGGTGCTGCTGCTGAACGGAATGCCCCGGACGACTTTTCGCTGGAGCCTGTTGATCTCATCGGTACTGGCACTCGCGGCGTTCTTTGGCCTCATGCAGAGCGCAAAGCAATCAAGTGTTGTCAATGCATACTGCGCATTTACCTGTGCCTTGCTGATTTGGGGATGGCACGAGCTGACCTTTTTAACCGGCTGGCTCACCGGGCCGCGCAAGCTGCCTTGCACCGCGTCCAGGGGCTGGCCGCGTTTTTCGCAGGCATTTGCCGCAATCATGTGGCATGAGCTGGCCATTTTGGCCTCAGGCATCTTGATCATTGCGGTGACATGGGGCGCACCTAACCAGGTTGGCACCTGGACGTTTTTGGTCTTGTGGGCCATGCGCATTAGCGCCAAGTTCAATCTATTTTTTGGCGTTCGCAATTTAAGTGAAGAGTTTTTGCCTGCGCATTTAGCTTACATGGGTAGCTACTTCAAGCGGCGCGCGATGAATATGTTTTTACCGATTTCTGTGCTGGCTGCTTCGGCGGTGCTTTATATGTTGCTGGTGCGCGCATCAAGCGCAGCTACCTCGCCTGCTGAAGCGGTGGGTTTTCTTTTGGTGTCGACCATGCTAGCGATGGCTATTTTGGAGCATTTTCTCCTTGTGCTGCCCTTGCCCTCGACTGCGCTCTGGCGCTGGGCTTTGCGCGGGCGCAACCGTGTTGCAACCGCAGCGGCAGACTGATTGAGCAAATTATGACCACTCCTTTTTCATCACCTGCGGCGCGAAATGTGCTGTCTCCTTTGAACCTTGTGACGCTGCCTGCCGCCCCCGGTTTCGTGCCGCAAGGCGCGGGCGCTGGCCCCGCGGGCGAGCAAACTGCCATCGTGGTCGGTTCTGGTTTTGGCGGTTTGGCCGCGGCCATCCGCCTGAGCGCGATGGGCTACAAGGTCACGGTGCTTGAAAAGCTCGACGGCCCCGGCGGGCGTGGCTATGTGCGCAAACAAGACGGCTTCACCTTTGACGGTGGCCCCACCATCGTCACGGTACCGTTTTTGTTTGAAGAGCTGTGGGCGCTGTGCGGCAAAAAGTTTTCTGACGAAATTGACTTGCGCTTGATGGACCCGTTTTACCGCGTGCGCTTTCACGACGGCACGCACTTTGATTACAGCGGCGACCCCGCAAAAATGCGTGCTGAAGTCGCTCGCGTGAATCCCGACGACGTTGCTGGCTTTGACCGCTTTGTTCTTGAAGCCGACAAGTGCTACCGGCTGGGCTTTGAAACCCTTGGTTGCAAGGCTTTTGACAGCATTGGCGATTTGATGGCGGCACTGCCTGCGATGGTCAAGATGAAAGCCTGGCGTTCGATGTTTGGCTTGGTATCAAGCCACCTCAAGCACCCCAAACTGCAAATGGCCATGAGTCTGCAAACGCTGCTGATTGGCGGCAACCCTTTTTCAGTGACAGGTGTTTACAGCCTGATCAATGCCCTGGAGCGCCGCTTCGGCGTTTACTCGGCCATGGGCGGCACCGGCTCCATCATCAATGGCATGTGCAAGCTGCTGACTGACCGCAATGTGCCCGTGCGCTTCAATGCTGAAGTACGCAAAATTGTGGTCGAAGGCGGCCGCGCCACTGGGGTTGAATTGGCCAGTGGCGAAAGCCTTGCCGCTGACATCGTGGTGTGCAATTCAGACACGTCATGGACCTACATGAACCTGATTGCGCCAGAGCACCGCAAACACTGGACCAACAAGCGCATTGAAAATGGCAAGCATTCCATGAGCCTGTTCGTCTGGTACTTCGGCACCAACCGGCAATACAAAGATGTGCCGCACCACACCATGGTGCTGGGCCCGCGCTACGAAGGTTTGCTGACCGACATCTTTAAGAACCACAAGCTGACAGAAGACTTTTCTTTGTATCTCCACCGCCCCACCGCTACTGACCCGTCGGTTGCGCCCGAGGGCTGCGATAACTTTTACGTGCTGGCGCCTGTGCCGCACCTGGACAGCGGCACCAACTGGGCCGAGCACGCCGAGGCCTATAAAAACGCAGTCTGCAAGCGGCTCGAAGAAACGCTGCTGCCCGAGCTGGGCAAACACGTCATCAGCTCACACGTCATGACCCCGCAGCATTTTCACGACGATTTGCTGTCGTACAAAGGCGCGGCCTTTGGCCTGGAGCCGGTGTTACTGCAGAGCGCGTGGTTTCGCCCGCACAACCGCAGCGAAGACATTGAAAACCTTTTCATGGTGGGTGCCAGTACGCACCCAGGAGCCGGTATGCCGGGCGTGTTGATGTCGGCAAAAGCGCTGCAAACCGTGGTGCCTGAAATTCGGAGTAAATCCAGCGTTTAAGCCTATGCAAGAAGCCCAGCCGTCTGTCCTCATCCCGTCAACAACGCCCGCAGAGCAGGGCAATGCCACGCACGGCTTTGACTATGAAGCCTGCCAGGAGTTGATGCGCGGCGGCTCCAAGACGTTTTTTGCAGCGTCGCGGCTGCTGCCGTCACGCGTGCGCGGGCCAGCAATCGCTTTGTATGCGTTTTGCCGCGTGGCCGACGACGCAATTGATTTCAGCGACGACCGCGTCACTGCACTGGCCGCGCTCAATGAACGGCTCAGGCGCGTGTACGCCGGCGACCCGATGGCCTACGAGCCTGACCGCGCACTCGCCGCCGTGGTGCGTGAATTCGACTTGCCGCTGGAGCTCGTCGCTGCGCTGCTTGAAGGCTTTGAGTGGGACGCCGAAGGCCGCCGCTATGAAACCATTGAAGATTTGCAAGGCTACGGTGCCCGCGTTGCTGGAAGCGTAGGCGCCATGATGGCAGTGGTCATGCGCACCAGAAGCGAGCAGGCGCTCGCACGCGCCTGCGACCTCGGCGTGGCCATGCAGCTCACCAACATCGCGCGTGACGTCGGTGAAGACGCACGCTTTGGGCGTCTGTACCTGCCGCTGGCATGGATGCGCGAAGCCGGGCTGGACCCCGACGCGTGGCTGGCCAACCCAGTGTTTGATGCCCGCATTGCGTCGGTGGTGGACCGCCTGATCAAAGCGGCCGACGAGCTGTACCAACGCTCTGAACACGGCATTGCGCAGTTGCCGCGTGATTGCCGCCCCGCCATTCGCGCCGCGCGCTTGGTGTACGCAGAAATTGGTCGCGAACTTGAAAAGGCCGGGCTTGATTCCATCAACCGCCGCGCAGTGGTGTCTGGCAGGCGCAAGCTGGTGCTGCTGGCCAGAGCCACCGGCGCCATGCTGATTGCCCCCGCCAACCCCAACGTGGAATTGGCAGCATTGCCCGCCAACCAGTTTTTGGTCGAGGCCGCCATGCAGCAAGGCGGCGAAAAAACCGGTGCGCAAGGCGGCATAAAACTGAACACCAGCCAGCCACCACGCCGCTCGTTTGAAGAACGCGCCCGCTGGACCGCCGAGCTGTTTGAGCGCCTGCAGCAAGCCGACGCCGCCAAAACCGCAGCGCGTGACGCGCAGTACATTGCCCATGCCAACGCTCGGGTCCAACGCGAACCGTCCGGTTTATCGACCGCCGGGCATTAACCCCGACAACAGGCACACCACATGACCGACTCACCCTTGATGCTGGTGAAAGTTCTGCTGATTGTGGGCTTGGGCGGGGCATTCGTATGGTGGCAATTTCGCGATTTGGCGCGCGAGAAAAAACGCGCTGCTGCGCTTGAAAAGAAGCCAGAGTCGTCTGAGGATTGACCCCGCGCTGGTCAATTTTAAGTATTTTAGGGTTCTAAGCCAATAAATACGGGCGCGAGCAGCTATTAAATTTATAGTTATTTATGGTTCGACTGGCTAGCCAGCCGCTTGGGCTGTTGCCTCGGCATGCCCCAGAGCATTCGTCAGCGCCAGCGTCAGGCCCGCCCGCAGTGCGGTCCATGCGGTATTGCCCGCAATCACAAAGCGCTGGTTTACTTCCAGCTCAATGCCAACGTACTGCGCCGGGCTGTGGCGCTTGCGCAGCAGCGACGTCAAGCCGTCGTCCTTGCCGCAGTAAGGGTAGTTTCGCCGGAGTTTTACATCGGGTTGCAAGCGCTGCAGGGCGCGCATCCACTGCTGCGCAAAAGGCGCTTCACCCGCGCGGCGAGGGTCGTACAACCAACCCACGTCAGCCCGCCGCACCACGCCCGCGAGTTCAGGCGTGAAGCTGTGCGAGGCAATATGCACCACACGCCGACCCGCTGCAATCTGGCGCGCAACTTCGCCTTCTACCGCCTCACGGTGCGGTCGGTAGTGTTTTTCGACAATCTCGCAACGCGTTGCCAGCGGCAAGCTGCGCGTGGCTTCTGAATACAGGTCACGGTGGCCGATTGAACGGTTCAAATCAATCAGCAGCCGGGTGGTAGTTGCTGCAAAAAGCGGCGCACTCAGCGCCTTTGCCAATTCCTCGGCCAGCGGCAACGCGCCCAAGTCCCAGCCGCGATGGGTTGTCAGCAATGCTTCATGCCCAGCAAAAAGCGGTGCGTACGCTGGCGGTACCAAGTTTCCGCCATGCTCGCAAGTGATGATGAAAGCGTCTTTTGTCACCCGCAGATTATCCCCACATCAGCGCCGCATAAACGCACACCGCCGGCTGCCGCGTCGCCCTTCAAACCGCGTTGCCATAGCCATCTACCTCATAACTGGTCACATCGAAGCGCTGCAGCGTGTTCGGCCCAAACGCCATCGTGAGCGGTACATCGCCTGCGTCGCGGCCACGGGCCATCACCACGCGGCCAATGCGCGGTGTGTTGTGGCGCGCATCAAAGGTGTACCAGCGCCCACCCAAAAACACCTCAAACCAGGCGCTGAAATCCATCGGCAAGCGTACCGGCGGAATGCCAATGTCGCCCAGGTAGCCAGTGCAATAGCGCGCCGGAATATTCATGCACCTGCACAGCGTGACGGCCAGGTGCGTGTAGTCGCGGCACACGCCCGTGCCCTCGCGCCAGCCTTCAAGCGCCGTGCGGGTGGCGCGGGCGGCGTTGTAGTCAAAGCGGATGTGGTTATGAACATAGTCGCAAATGGCCTGCACGCGCGGCCAGCCTTTGGCGGTGTTGTCAAATTGCGCCCAGGCAAAAGCCAGCAGTTCGCTGTCAACTTCGCAATAGCGGCTGGGCAATAAAAATTGCAGGGTTTCAAAGGGTAAATCGGTCGGCTCGTGCTGCCACGCGTTCCAAGCCACTTCATCAGGCAAGCCAGAGTCTCGAACAACAGACTCGCTGTAAAACCGCACCTGGCTCACGCCTGCAAAGGCATTGACACGCCCGCACAGGTTGCCGAAACCATCCAGATATTCATCCACAACCAGATTGGGTTGCACCCACACCACCTCAGGCGCCAACAAGTCAGCTTGGCGTGACGGGTGCACATGCAGCAAATAAATCAACGCCATCGGCGAGCTGATGGCGAGCTGAATATCGAAACCGATTTTGATATGCATGGGGCGGGCTGAATGGGAAGATTAAAAACACCAGCCCGGTCAATTGTCATCACTGCACAGCTGCGAGGCCGCACACGCTGCAAAGCAGGTTTCGCAATATTCTTGCGGCATTGGCGAAAATTGACCGACCGGACACTGGCTGTAAATTTTCAGCTCTGCCCGATACAGACCGACATCCAATCACGCCGCCGTGTTGTCAGAAACCTGGCCAAGCGCGTGGCAGACAAAGCGCTGCCAGCAGCGCCGAATGGAAGTTGTTCAGCGTGCGCTGCCGCTCACCACCGACCAGCCCGCCTTCTGGTCGGCCTTGTTGTTCTCATATTCCCAGGCGGTGCCGCAGCGGTCACAGCGGTAACTGGTGATGGTGACCAGCGCATGCTTTTGGTTGCTGTGCCGGTCTTGCCTGCGGTCTTCTTGCCGGTTATTGCCCTGCACCAGCTCGGCATGGCCGGGCGCACGCCGCCATTTGCGCTGAATGCCAGCACACGGCTCGCAGAGCTCCATTTTTTTAAGTTCTTGTTGGCGGTTGGTGTCTTGGGTCATGGGATGAAGTCCAGAAGTCGCACCACTATTGTCGCTGCGCGCCGGTAAGTCTTTAATTTTGTGTGTTCGATGCTAGAGACGCTCTGCATAACTCCCTTCAGCCTGTGTAGGTGCAGTTCAACCACCCCGCAAAGTTTACTTACCAATAGAAACACGAACCCGACTTACGTCGGGTTGTGGTGTCGCATTGACTCCAATAAAGTTGCGCACTGAAATTTTGCTTGCAGATCTTGAAGGAAGAACCATGTTTTTTAGATTTTTAGCCGTTGTTTTAACCGCCTTTGCATTGGCGGCTTGCGGCGGCGGCGGTGGCAGTGATGTGGGCGCTGGCGGTGGCGTTCCACCGGGCGCGGGTACGAACCCGGTTCCAGACCCGAGTCCGATTCCTGACCCAAATCCCATTCCAGATCCAAACCCAAGGCCCGACCCGATAGCAAGCAAGCCGATTTACGAATCAAAAACCTTCGTCACCGACCGGCCTGGCTTCCTGGCGCAACTCAATGCGCAGGGCAACCGCGGTTTTTTCTACCTTTCCGCGCAAGCATTCGACATCGACCCAGCCACCAGCCTGCCCCGCGAAATTGTCAACGTTTACGCCAAAGACCTAAACACCACTTACACCTACGAAATTTTGAACCCACCATCGAGCAGCGCCACTTTTGCTGCGCAAGCCAATGCCCAAGGCGCGCGCGGTTATGACTTCCTGGGCAGCTTTGTGGCCGGGTTAGCGTACGTCAAAGACAACAGCAGCTCTGCCATCTTCACGCACGAGGTGCTGAAGGGCACCGACACCAGCGCCAGCTTTTTGAGCCAGAAGAACGCGCAAGGCAGCCGCGGCCTGTACTTCAGCGGCGACTACGTCTTTGATACGACGTCATTTCCCGTGTCGATCTATTCGATCTTCACCAAAAACAGTGCCAGTAGCAGCACGTACAGCTACCTGGTGCAGCCCGGCGGTCAGGCACTGCCCGGCGGCTCTTCAGCGCTGCTCACACAGGCCAATGCCCAAGGCCAGCAAGGGTACCGCTACGTGGGCGCAGAGGTATTTTTAAGCAACGCGGCCAATGAACAAATCCGCAACATTTACGTGAAGGACACCAGCCAGGCGTCAACGTTTGTTTTCGCCGCGCAAAATATACCTGCCAACACAACGGCCTTCATCACCGCCGTCAACACCAATGGGCAACTAGGCAAACTGTATTACGGTGATTTGGCCTTTCTCACGGCTGATCCTGCAGTGGCTACCTTCGCCGCAATCTACTACACGCCAGCCAACTGCGCGGGCATTTTGTGTCGGGTCAGCAGCCCACTCTGATTAGTGTATGGCGGCTTGAAATCAGCCCGACCCCTTAGACTGGGGGGCTGATTGCTTTGTGGCTATTTGCTCTCTCGTGTCAGTCTTTCCGCAAATGAAATGCCGATGGCAGACAGTACAAAAGTGAAATGGATGACCGCCACCATGGTCACAATTTGAATGCTCTCCAAGTCCAGGTCGCCGCTGAGGTAAGTCTTCAGCGCGTGCACTCCTGAGATGGAAATAATGGCGAATGCCAGTTTCAGTTTCAGGTTGTAGGTGTTGACGTGGTCTAGCCAGTCCGGCTTTTTCATGTTTGTTTTGTCAAAGTGCCCGGTGGTCACGAAAAGGGACACCCCCGCCAGCGCCACCACCCACACCAGCTGCGCCACCATCGTCATGTCTACCAGTTCGAGTACTTTGATGATCAGACCGATTTTATCCAGGTCGCCGTACAACAACGTCGTCATCAGCTTATAGGTTTCGAGCAGAAACTTACCCAAGATACCGAAGATGATGCCGACCAGCCCCACATAAAAGAACAGCATGGTGAACCGCATGCCGTAAAGCAGCGACCCAACGCTTGCAAGAATTTTGTCCATTTTTGTTCCTTGATAGAGAATGATCTGCTGTGGCAGACCGGCTTGTATTTGTCAGCTTTGGAGGAACCGCAAAAACGCAAGGTGCCTGATGTGCCAGTGGTTTGGTAACAGGTCTTTGGTTAAGCAAAACTGACGACAATGACATCGGACACGCCAATGTCAGCGCTACCTTGCACCGCACTGGCTTCAAGTCAATGTTCTGATACACATCCTGCGGTACTGAAAATATGACCGTCGGAGCAATAGATACGAGCGCAAGCAGCTCCTTAAACTATAGCGCTTAAAGCACAAAAGACAAGCCCAACATTGACGTGGATCAATATCGCCCTGCACGCATCGCAGTAAGCTGAAGGGTCTCTTCATTCGGGCCCTTTGATGCACGTTGTTCTCGCTGACGCTATTCCTCACCGCAAAATCATCCGCGCATGGCTTGCGCCAATCACCCACAAAAACACGGCCTACGCGCTGGCGCTGGTAGCGTTTGACCTGGCGGCGTTTGCGCTGCTACTGCTAGCTGCCGTGCTGCTACCACACCCGGCGCTGCAGCTGCTGGCTGGCGCGTTGGCAGGCCTGGTGATTGGGCGGCTGTTCATATTGGGCCACGATGCCTGCCATCAAAGTTTTACCCCACACCGCAAGCTCAACCGCTGGCTGGGGCGGCTGGTGTTCATGCCGTCGCTCACGCCCTACAGCCTGTGGGACATTGGCCACAACGTCGTGCATCATGGCTACACGAACCTCAAGGACTTCGATTTTGTCTGGCAGCCCTTGTCGCTCGACGCTTACCAGCGGCTGCCCGTATGGCGCCAGCGGCTGGAACGCCTGTACCGCAGCGGTTGGGCACCGTGGCTGTACTACGCGCTGGAGATCTGGTGGAAGCGCATGGTGTTTCCGTCCAGGCAACTCATGCCCACACGCCGCGCGGTTTTTACCCTTGACGGCTTGCTGGTCAGTGGCGTCGCTGTGGTTTGGGTGGCGACTCTGGCGCTGGCCGCGTCGGCCACCGGGCAATCAGCGATGTGGCTGTTGGTCGTGGGCTTTGTGCTGCCCCTGTTTGTGTGGAACGCATTGATAGGTTTTGTCGTTTACGTCCACCACACCCACACCAGCGTGGCCTGGTACGACAACAAAAGCGACTGGGCTGCGGCCAGCCCCTTTGTGTCAACCACCGTGCACCTGACATTTGGCAAGGGCGTGGGCTCGTTCTTGCACAACATCATGGAGCACACAGCGCATCACGTGGACATGGGTGTGCCGCTGTACCGGCTTCAAGCGGCGCAGGCCTTGCTTGAAGCCAGACTGCCGGGGCGCATCATTGTTCAGCGGTTTTCCTGGGCTTGGTACTTCAACACTGCCCGAGCCTGCAAGCTGTACGATTTTGAGCACCGTTGCTGGACGGATTTTGCAGGGCAGCGAACTAGCTGTACCCAATAGCCAGCATGACGCAGCCGATGACGTGATGGCTACGCAATTACGCGATGGGTACAAGCCGTTTATCCGGGCTTCAACTCTATGGATACAAAGTTGTTAGTGCCCTGAATAGTGCCTCTCAATGCCGCAGATGATGACTCTGGCAAATCACTACCGTTGGTGTAGGTTGCACTCCAGTTACCTGACGCACTAGCTAACTGACCGACAAAAGTTCTCCATACATAGGCAACCGTAGCATCTATGCGAAATTTGTTACTGCCTACCTGAGTAGATTTCCACTTAATACTTCCAGTGGCGTCGTTTGTTGCACCCACTGCTGCCAGCACTAAAGCCTCACCACTCAATGCCTCTTTCATCGGCAAAGTCCACAGTTGTCCAGATGTGACACGCAGGACAACCTCACCCACCCGCACCTGTAACACTTTGCCATCTTTGCTGATAATATCGCCCGTTGAGTAAGCTGTCTGACTGGCGCTTGATTCGGTTACCACCACCGTCATGATGGTTTTCTTGCCAAACAGCGTGTCCGTCATCACTAGAGTGCCCAGGCTGGCGTCCTGTACTTTTGCGGGCGCACTTGTTTGCACCGCAGCAGCAGCGATAGCAGGCCATGAGGGCTGTGTTGCCGGTGTTGAATTGCCCAGGCTGACAACCACCACGGGCAACGGCTTTTGCTCGACGACAGGTTTTGGCAGCGCTGGCGGAGGTGGCGGCGCCGCTGCGATCGTTTTGATCTCATCAATCCGCATGCGGGCCAACACAGCAAACACGCCACTGGGGAATTGCGTCAGGTAAGCCTGCAGTTCACCCGTACGCTGACTGGTTTTGACGCTTTCCCAAAAAGCCATATCGACAACGATGGGGTCAGGCCTGCTGGGCTGAACAACTAAAGGTTCGGGTTTTACGATGATGGCAGGCGGTCGGGGTGGTGAAGGCGGTGCAGCAACAACAACGGGAATGGCTGCTTTGAAAAAGAACGATCCTTCAAGCGCCGTGTTTTCCCAAGGCGTTTGCTGAAAGTTGCTGTCTTTGCGAACCGATGAGCGCACCTGCTTGAATACTTCTTCAACCGGAAGCCCTGGCTGCGCAATCGCTTTGGCCAAGTACTCGGTGTAAAGGCCGTTTTTTCCTTTGCCGTCAGAGGCGACAGAACCTGGCGCCGTGGAATAAGCAACCAGTGAGCCGCTGGGCGCACTTATGGCAGCCAAGCCGGACAAGGCAGAGCGTGATTTGGTTGCAAACGGATTGTTGCGGCAGGCATCCAGAATGATCAGATTCATGCGATTGTTGGCGGTCTGCATTTTTTCCAGAATCACGCTGACATTGACCGAGTCATCGGCTATTTCGTCTTCATTGAGGATGTCTGAATCAGTAGACACCAAAAAATTTTCGCCTCTGACTTGCACGCCATGACCCGCAAAATAAAACAATCCCACGCCGCCGGAGGCTTTTAATTTGTCGCCGAAATCCCGGACCAGGCGGCGCATTTCACGAATCGACGCGTTCTCAGCTTTTATAGTCGTGAACCCAGCGTCTTTCAACACCTTTTCCATCAACCGGGCATCATTGACCGGATTGTTGAGCGGTGATGATTTGTATGAGGCATTGCCGATGATCAGCGCCAGTCGTGGCTCGGTGTTAGCCCACGCAGCAACGTTGCTCAAACCTGCCAAGGCCACCAATATCAATAAGAGACGAAATGTAACAAACATCGCCAGATTTTAGTTACAGGTCGCAAAAAGTCAAATACCAGCCAACTCTTTTAGCATCGTCTATTTCAATGGTGATGCCCATGCTCGCCATGCACATGCTGGTGGGTAATCTCTTCCTCACTGGCTTCGCGCACGCTGATGACCTTGATGGCAAAGCGCAGTGCCTTGCCAGCCAGCGCATGGTTGCCGTCCAGCAGCACGGTGTCGCCTTTGATCTTCATCACGTTGAACACCATCATCTGGCCATCATCGCCACGGCCTTCCAGCTGCCCGCCCACTTTGACACCCGGCGGGAACTGCTTTTTTGGCAGGCTGCGCAGCAAGCTGTCGTCGTACTCGCCGAAGGCGTCTGCGGGTTGCAGTTCCAGCGTAACTTGGTAGCCGCTTTCTTTTCCTTCCAGCGCTTCCTCAATTTTCGGCAAGGTGTTGCCGTAACCACCGTGCAAATATACGCTGGGCTCTTTGCCGTCTTCGATCATCTTGCCTTGCATGTCGGTGACTTTGTATTGCAGCGTAACCGCGGTGTTTTTATCGATTTTCATGATTTTGAGCTTCATTGAAGGTATTTTTGGGTATCAAATTGGCTTGCAAGCCAACAGATTCGGGCGCAATCAGCTATGAATATTATAGTATTTGTTAGGTTGCCTGCCGCAGATGCCAGGCTTTGGGTCGGGTAAAGGTTTGGATGCCGTAGGTTGACAAAGTCAGTCCGACGCCTGAATCACCATGACCACTCCACGGCAGGCGTGGACTGACGCGGTCGCAGCAGTTCCAGTAGACGCTGCCTGCGTTGACTTGGGCCAGTAATGCTTTGGCGCGTGCTTCATCCGGTGTGAAAACGCCGGCTGTGAGACCGTAACGGGTGTCGTTCATCAAATGCACGGCTTCAGCGTCGCCAGATACTTTTTGAATACCGATGATTGGGCCGAAGCTTTCCTCTTTCATCAACTCCATCGTGTGGTTGACGTTTGAAAACACCGTGGGCGCAAACCAGTTACCAGGGCCAGGCAAGCGTTGGCCGCCCAGCAGCAGCGTCGCGCCTTTGGCTTTGGCATCCTTTACCTGCGCATCCAGCACGTCGAGTTGCTGGGCTCTGGTGATGGCGCCTATGTAAGTGGCAGCATCCATCGGGTCGCCGACTTTAAAGGTTTTAACCGTGGTCACAAGTGCTGCTACAAACGCATCGTAAATCTTCTCGTGAACGTAAATCCGCTCCACCGAGCAGCAGCTTTGCCCGGTGTTGTACATCGCGCCATCGGCCAGCGATGCGGCGGCAATTTGAATATTCGCATCTTCACAAACATAGGTCGGGTCTTTGCCGCCCAGCTCCAGTTGCAGCTTGATGAGGCGCGGACCGAGTACTTGCGCTATCTTGATACCGGTGGCGTGCGAACCAGTAAAGAACAGGCCGTCGATTTTTTGCGCCAGCAAGGCTGAGCCAACTTCTGCGCCGCCAATCAGCGCTGCAAAAGCATCTTTTGGCACACCCGCCGCGTGCAGCAGTTGGGCTATGGCAAGGCCGGTCATGGCCGCGTACTCGGAGGGCTTGTAAAGCACAGCATTGCCCGTCAGCAGCGCAGGTATAAACACATTGCCGCCTACAAACCAAGGGTAGTTCCAGGCGGAGATATTGGCAACTACACCCAGCGGTGTGTGCTCAATCTGCTCAAGCATGCCGCCATCGTCAAACACGGTTTGCGTGGCGGTACTACTATCCATCTCGGCCAGAAAAAAGTCAATCCGGCTGAGCAAGCCATTGAGTTCGTTGCGCGACATGCTGATGGGCTTGCCCGTCTCGCGGGTCATGATGGCCGCCAGCGCATCCAGCTCGGCCGCGATGCCCGCGCGAAAGCGGCTGATGCAGGCTTTGCGTTCAGCCATGGGCACTTTGGCCCAAGCGGCCTGTGCAATGCGGGCTTGCGCCGCTTTGGCTGCGACAGATACCGCATCGTCCGCAGGCAATGTACTGATCAACTCGCCCGTAGCGGGGTTGTAAACGTTCAAAGGGTTCATGGTCAGGTGATTGATTGGGTTTGCGCAGACGATTGCCGAGCCGCGTCCAGAAAGTCAGCCAGCAGCGGCGCGTCGTCCAGCGTGCCCAGCTCGGCACTGTGAAACTCCGGGTGCCACTGTACGGCAGCTATATAACCAGGTCCGGTGTGACGAATGGCTTCAATCACGCCATCATCAGGGCAATGCGCTTCTGCTACAAAGCCTTCAGCCAACTGTTTGATGCCCTGATGATGTATGCTATTTATTTTATAGCTGATTGCGCCCGTAAACAGGGCGCTAAGGCGTGTTTTTGGCACTATTTTGAGGGTATGAAAGTGCTTGTCATAGGCCAGACCATCGCGGTGCGTGCGTGAGTCCGGCAGTTGCGTGCTGATGTCCTGGTACAGCGTGCCGCCAAAGGCAACGTTGATCAACTGCAAACCCCGGCACACGCCAAACACCGGCTTGCCCGCTTCGACAAAAGCATGCACCAGGGCTTGCTCATATGCGTCCCGAATGCGGTCGCCATGCCATGCATCATGCAAAGGCTCTTCGCCATAGCTGCCCGGCCAAACGTCTGCACCGCCGTGCAGCACCAGGCCATCGAGCCATTGAGCGTAGTCGTTAACTTCCACCGTATTGGCAGCAGTGCCGCCCATCGGCGACGGCACCATCACCGGCAGTGCGCCGCCCGACATGACCCAGTGCGCCATCGATTGCTCAATGTATTGCAGCGTTTTAAAGGCAAAGCTTGCGCGCGCTGTGTCCGGGTGCATGAAGCAGGCGCTGATGCCAATTTTGAGTTTATCAGTCATGTGTCTATAGCGCGGCTTTGAACAAGGCCTCAAAATCTTGAGCCGTGCAGGGGCGCGGATTGGTTTGGTGGCAAATGTCCAGCGTGGCAATTTCTACCAGGCGCGGGATGTGCTCCGCTTTTACGCCATGCGCTCCCAATGAACCTGTGATGCCCAAGCTTTGTTTGAGCTGCTGTAGCCAACCCACAAACGCCTTGCCACCACCCGCAACGCCGCACACATGCGCCAACTCGTCAAACTTTCTAGGTGCCGACTCGTAGTTCCACGCCAGCACGGTATCGATCATCAGCGCGTTGGCCAAACCATGGTGCAGACCCAATACCGCGCCCAGCGCATGGGCACACGAATGCACCGCGCCCAAATCTTTTTGAAACGCAATCGCACCCATCATCGACGCCATCATCATGTCGCTGCGCGCTTGCAGATTGCCTGGCTCTTTGTAGGCCGTCAGCAACGCCGCAGCGGCAATGCGTGTACCTTCCAGAGCAATGCCATCACACAGCGGGTGGTAGGCGGGCGACAGGTAGCTCTCGATGTTGTGGGTCAGCGCGTCCATGCCCGTCGCAGCGGTGATGTGCGGCGGCAAACCGAGCGTGAGTTCAGGGTCAGCAAACACCACCTTGGCCAGAATTTTGGCGCTGAATACAACCCGCTTGAGGTGTGTGTCGTTTTCACTCACCACACTGGAGCGGCCGACCTCAGAGCCTGTGCCCGATGTAGTGGGCAGCGCCACGAAATGCGGGAGTTCATTAACGATAGGTTTGACTTGGGGATGATCCCAAACGTATTCAAGAATATCGCCGTCATGCGTGGCGGCAACACCCACAACTTTTGCCACATCAAGCGCCGCACCACCGCCAAAACCAATCACGCAGTCTGCGTTGTGGGCTTTGTAAGCGGCGGCGCCGTCCATCACTTGGCTACACGTGGGGTTGCCAAACACGCCTGAAAAAACCGCTACCTCTAGACCTTTGAGATGTGTTTGAAATTCAGCCAATACTGGCAGCGCGCTCAAAGCTTTGTCTGTCACGATCAACGGACGTTTGAAACCAGCCTCCAGCAAATGTGCAGCAACCAGTTTGCGCGCACCAGCGCCAAATTTGATCGGGGTGGGAAATGAAAAATCAGTCATGCTCATGGCGCTTGCTTTCATTTGGTTTCGGCGTGCCTAAGTACCTGCACATCCAGCCCCGGTACATCGTCGAAATCTTTGCGGTTGTAGGTCAAGAGCCGCAGCTTATGCTGTATGGCCTGCGCGGCCAGCCAAATGTCTTGCACGCGGTGTGCAAGTGAGCCACGTCCCCCTTGTTTCAATGCGAGTGCGAGTTTGCCGTAAATTTCGCCGGTTGCGCCGTCTATCGGCAATATGACTTTTTCACGCAGACGCTGCACTGTTGTCCGGCGGCGCTGGCGAATATGTTCTTCGGCTGGCGTTTCTGTGGTTTGCGTCAGTTCCGCTATGGATACCGGTGAGGCAAATACCACTGCCTTACCAACAATATTTGCCAAATCTGCACTGGACAGCCGGCCGCGCTCAACTTCGACCCAGATACCCGTGTCCATCAAATAGCCGTCAGGCGTTTTGCGGGGTGCTCTTGTTTTGCCCAGCGGTTTTAGAGCCACGGGTCACGCCCAGCTTCAAACACATCGCCTCTGAAAGATTTGTTGGCGCGTTCTATATCGGCCATCCAATCGTCCTCGACCACGCCTTCAAGGGGTCGGTACAAATCACCAAAGGCCTCTGCCGCCGTTTGCGTGCGCTGCTGCGGCACGACCGTGGCAATCTGACGATGGTTGCGAACAATAGAAATAGTGATGCCTTGGTGCTCGACCTGGTCAAGCATCTGGCTAAAGTTACGTGAAAATTCGGTGGCAGATACAGCGTGCATTTTTTGCTTTCAAAAAGTCTAATTTCTGATTTTATCTGAGCTAATCAGATTCAGTCAAATAATCTCAAAATAACGCTTCAATTCCCAATCCGTCACGCCGTCCAGCCACTGCCGCCATTCCCAGTCGCGCGTGGCTGCAAAGTGATCTACAAAGGTGTCACCCAGCCAGTCACGGGCAATGTCTGATTGTTGAAAGATACGGGTGGTTTCAATCAAGGTGCGCGGCGCTCTGGCAATGTGCTCTGCGCCACCGTTCGTGCCGGTAATGGGGGGTGTGGTGAGCTTCAGGCCCTTTTCAACGCCGTCCAGCCCAGCAGCAATGACGGCGGCCATTGCCAGGTAGGGATTCACGTCTGCGCCGGGGCAGCGTGTCTCCAGCCGGGTGGCTTTTGGGCTGCCTGCAATCACGCGGAAACTTGCGGTGCGATTGTCAACGCCCCAAGTGGGTTTAACCGGTGCCCAAAAGCCATCGACCAGACGCTTGTAGCTGTTGATGGTCGGCCAGATCATGGGGCCAAAGTCCATCATGCAGGCGACCTGCCCGGCAACATAGCTCTCGAATAACTTGCTCATCTTGCGCGGATTATTCGCGTCATAAAAGAGGTTATTTTTACCATCTGACAGGCTCTGGTGAATATGCCCGCTGCAACCCGGCAAGTGCTGGTTGGGCTTGGCCATGAAGCTGGGCATGATGCCGAAGCGCGAGGCGATTTCTTTGCAACCGGTTTTAAACAAAATAGCGCGGTCGGCTTGCTCCAACGCTTCACTGAATGCAATGGCAACTTCATACACGCCAGGGCCGGTCTCGGTGTGCAGGCCTTCAATCGGCACACCAAAGGCCAGCATTTCGTCCATGATGGCTTTGAAAAAATCACGGTTCTGGTTCATGCGCAGCAGCGAATAACCGAACATGCCAGGCGTCAGCTGCTCTGGCCCAACCCCTTTTTTTGCCGCCCAGCTTTGGGGCGTTTCCAAAAAGTTAAACCATTCAAACTCCATCCCCGTCATTGGCAAGAAACCCATTTTTTCAGCGCGCTTAAGCACGCGCTTGAGTGTTTGGCGCGGGCACACAGCGTGCGGCGTGCCGTCTGCATTGACGAACTCACCGAGGAAAAACGGCACACCATCATCCCAAGGCACATGACGCGCCGTGTTCAAGTCCAGCCGCGCCAGCGCATCAGGAAAGCCGTGTTGCCAGCCCGTGACCGAGGTGTTGTCGTAGCAGGTGTCCGTCATGTCCCAGCCCAGCACCACATCACAAAAGCCAAAGCCGCCTGCAGGGTAGGGTTCTGCTGCGCCGAAAAATTTGTCTTTGTGCAGGTACTTGCCGCGCAGCACGCCGTCGATGTCGCTCACGGCAACTTTGACTTTGTCTGCGCCTGATTTTTTGATGGCTGCAACAGCAGGGTGAAGTTTGCTTGCCATGACGTGTCCTTTGTTTTTAACCTATTGCAGGTGCAGCGGATGTGATGCCCATGTCGGCCAGAGCGCCAGCAATGGCCTGCACGGCCTGTTCTATTTCCCGTGGGCCAATCGCACCAATGCAGCCGACCCGGAAGGTTTCAATTTGCGTGAGCTTGCCGGGGTACAAGACAAAGCCGCGTTCACGTGCTGCCATATAAAAGGTTTTGAAGTCATAGCGACTATCAGCAGGCGCGTGAAACGTGACAATGATGGGCGCTTGAATGGCAGGGTCAAGGAATGGTTTGAAGCCCAGCTTGGCCATGCCTTCAATCAAGGTGCTGCAGTTGCTGATGTAACGCGCCAGGCGTGCAGGCTGGCCACCTTCTTCTTCAAACTGTGCAATCGCTTCAGCCAACGCTACCACCACATGCGTGGGCGGCGTAAAGCGCCATTGCGTGGTTTTTTCCATGTAGGCGTACTGGTCATACAAGTCCATCGCCAGTGACTGGCTGCGGCCTGCACAGCCCTCAAGAATTGCTTGGCGGATGAAGACAAAACCCATGCCGGGCACGCCTTCAAGGCACTTGCCGCTGGCCGCAACCAGCGCATCAAACCGTACTGTGCGAGCGTCAATCGGCAGTGCCGCAAACGAACTCATCGCATCAACAATCAGCCCTTTGTCGTGCGCCTCGCACACGTCGGCAATTTCTTGCAAGGGGTTGCGTACGCCAGCCCCTGTTTCGCAATGAATCAACACCACGTGCGTGATGCTCTTGTCCTGTTTGAGTTTTTCTTCAAGCGCAACAGGGGACACCTGCGCTGCTTCATCAAAAGGCATCAAGGTGCATAGGCGACCCATCAGCGTTGTGAGCTTGGCAGCGCGCTTGCAGTAAGCGCCGTTGTCAAGCACCAGTACGTGGCCGTCTTGTGGCACAACCGTGGCCACGGCGGCCTCTACACTGAAAGTGCCGCTGCCTTGCAATGGCACAACCACATGCGAGCCGTGACCGTGAATGACATTGAGCAGGCTGTGGCGCACGCTGGCCGTGACGGCGTTGAAGTCAGCATCCCATGAGCCCCAATCCTTGAGCATGGCAAGCTTGGTGCGCAGCGTGGTGGTCAGCGGGCCGGGCGTGAGGAGGATTTTGTCTCTGTCCATATTTTTATTCAACGTGAGGTCAAGCGCAGCGCAGGGCCGCCCCATGCAAGCTTAGCCCCCTCGGGGGGGCAGCGCATTACACAAAGTGAAAAGCGTGGGGGCATCATTTCCGCCAAGCTTGGGTACGGCGATTGACCCACCAGCCCAAAGCCATAAATAGCAATGTGGCCATCGTCGATGCGATGCCGATCAACACCGCCATCGCCGCCGCAGCCCCCATTTCACCCGCTTCATCCAGGTTCAAAATCGCAATCGATGCCACCTTGGTTTCGGGTGAATACAAAAACACCACCGCAGAAATCGTGGTCATCGCGTTAATGAAAAAGTAACGCGCAATATCAATCAGTGCGGGCGTGCAAATGGGCAGCGTCACGCGCCAGAAGGTTTTGAAAAACGGCACTTTTAATGAAGCACTGACCGATTCAAACTCACCATCCAGGCTTTTGAGCGCCGTGACAGCCGTTAAATGCCCCGTCGTGTAAAAGTGAACAATCGTGCAAAGCGTGAGCAGCGTCAGCGTGTGGTACAGGCCATTCAGCGGGTTTTCGCGGGCGTTGAAAAAGAAAATATAGCCTAGGCCGAGCACCAATCCCGGCACCGCCATCGGCAGCATGGCCAGCATGCGCACCACGCCGCGCAAGCCATCCATGCCCTTGGTTTTTTCAAGCAGGTAAGCACCGCAAAACACCAATGCTGTACCAAAGACAGCCGTGCCAGCCGCCATCTTCAGACTGTTGACAAAACCCACACCAACCTCCGCATCAACCAAACCCAGTGTGTAGTGGCGCAGGCTGGGCGTTAGGTTGTAGGGCCAAAAACTGGCGAACGAAGCAAACACCGCCATGCCCAGCATGGCCAACACCAGAAATGCAATTGCGCAACAGTACGCCGTCATCACCGCATCGTACCCGCCTGATGGCTTGGGGCGGTAGGGTATAGCGCGGGCCGTCAGCATGGCGGTTTGGCGTTTGCTCACGTAGCCATCAACCGCAAACGTCAACACCGCAGGCAGCAGCAACAAAATAGCAACAACTGCGCCTTTGGCAAAATCTTGCTGGCCAATCACGAGCTTGAAAACATCCGTCGCCAGCACATTGAAGTTGCCACCGATGACTTTCGGAATGCCGAAGTCAGTGATGACCAAAGTAAACGTGACCAATGCAGCAGATATCAAACCATATTTGGCTCCTGGCAGCGTGATGGTGAAAAACTTTCTTGTGGCACTCGTCCCCATGGCATCTGCGGCTTCATACAGCCGCGCATCAGACAGGCTTAGCGCTGTGACAAGAATCATCAACGCATGAGGGAACACAGCAAAACATTCAGCCACCACGATGCCCGGCGCACCATAAATCTGGTCAATGCCGACAGCCTGCATCCAGCCTTTCAGCACGCCCTGGTTGCCAAACCAGTAAATCAGTGAAATGGCCGACAGCAGCGAAGGCGCCAACAGCGGGATCAAGGTGATGCCGCGAAACAAGGCCTTGTATTGCATGCACGACCGTGTCAGTGCGTAGGCAAAACCAAATGCCAACGGCACCGCAATCAGCGTGACCAGGCTGGACACCCAAATGCTGTTCCATAAACTTTCAAGCAATGCAGGGGTTTGGGCGTAGGCGATGAAGTTGTCAAACCAGATGAGCTGACCGGCTTTGTCTTGCAAGGCTTGCTGCAAAATTGCCAGCAAGGGGGCCGCAAGAAATACGAGCAGCACAAGTGCTATCAGCGCCAAAAGCAGATGCCCCAGATAGTCAACCCAATGTGTCTGCTGTTTAACGGCGGGACGCACAACAACTGCTTGCATCAGAAAACCCTGATGCGCTCGGGCAGCAGTTTGAGCTTGAGCGTCGAGCCGATTTGCAAGGCCTGCTCTGACAAAAAATTCAGCGACAAATAAACGGTGAGTTTGTGGTTGCCCAGCGCAGGCGAGCTCACATGGACGTGGCAAAACGAGCCAAGAAATTCTATTTTTTCAAGCGTTGCGTCAAATACATGCGCATCCCCTTCAACGATCGGGCGTGCCAGCACGTCTTCAGGTCGCAGGTAAATTTTCACGTCGCGGTCTGCACCTTCACACGGCAGACATAACGTGCCGAAGTGCAGCTCACCGCTTGACACACGCGCGGGGAGCACATTGACCTTGCCCACAAAGTCGGCCACGAATGGCGAGGCAGGTTCGCGGTAAATCTCCATCGGTGTGCCGACCTGCTCAATCACGCCGTGGTTCATCACCACAATGCGATCGGCGACGCTCAGGGCTTCTTCCTGGTCATGCGTCACCATGATGGTGGTCACGCCCAGCGCTTGCTGCAAGGCGCGAATTTCTTGCCGCAGCCGCACCCGCTCCAACGCATCAAGGGCTGACAACGGCTCATCAAGCAGCAGCAAGCCCGGCGATGTAGCCAGCGCACGTGCCAATGCAATACGCTGCTGCTGTCCGCCTGAGAGCTGGCTTGGGAATTTCCTTTCACTGCCCGGCAAACCCACCAGCTTGACCAGTTCAGTCACGCGCTTTAGGACTTCGGTTTTCGGTGTTTTGCGATTCACCAAGCCATAAGCGACGTTGTCAGCCACACTCAAATTAGGAAAGAGTGCGTAGCTCTGAAACACAATGCCGTAGTCACGCAGCGCGGGCGGCAGGCGTGAGATGTCTTTGCCGTTTTGATGCACCTCGCCCGCCGTTTGCACATCCAGCCCGGCGATGATGCGGAGCAGCGTGGTCTTGCCGCAGCCAGATGGCCCGAGGAAGCAAACAAACTCGCCCTTGCGAATGTCCAGATTGATGTCTTGCAGCGCCGTGAAAGCGCCAAATTCCTTGCGGATATTGCGAAGGGCAAGAAATGTGTTCTGGTTCATTCGTCAGAGTACAGTGGAAAAGTTGTCGATCAAGCAACGGCGTGGAACCGGCTTTGCCGGGCCGCAGCGGTTGCCCCCCCCTGAGGGGCAGTATCCAAATAGGGCGGTTACATGCAGTGAACCCGAGACAGGGGGCTACCTCTTCTCAGACTTGCTGTTGTAGCGCTTTGTCCATTCAGCAAGTACGCGCTCACGGTTATCAGCGGCCAAATTGAAGTCCATTTTGACCAGACGTGCTTCGTAATCTTTCGGAATATTGGGCAACGGTGATGCCAGGCCAGGCTGTGCCGTGATGGCAAAGTTTTTGCCATACAAAATCATGGCGTCCTTGCTCGATGCCCAGTCGGCCAATTTCTTGGCAGCGTCGAGTTTTTTCGTACCCTTGTGAATAGCGAACGCCTCCAAGTCCCAGCCCAAACCTTCTTTCGGGAAGATCAAATCAATTGGCGCACCTTTGGCCTTGTTGGCATTGCCACGGTATTCAAATGAAATGCCCATGACAAATTCACCGGCGGCTGCCATGTTGCAGGGCTTGGAGCCCGAATGGGTGTACTGGGCAATGTTTTCATGCAGCGCGTCCATGTATTTCCAGCCGCCGCCCTTGCCGTTGTCGTCGCCAAACAAGGTCAGCCATGCGGTCACGTCAAAGTAACCTGTGCCGCTGGATGCTGGGTTGGGCATGACGATTTGACCCTTGTAAATCGGCTTGGTCATGTCTTTCCAGGTTTCCGGTTTTGGCAAATTCCTTTTTTGCGCCTCGACGGTGTTAAAGCAAACCGTCGCCCCCCATACATTCATGCCAAACCAGGCCGGGACTTTTTTCGTGTCGCGGTACTTCATCATGATGGCGTCAAGGTTCAGCGGCGCATACGGCTCCAGCATGCCTTGTTTGTCAAGCAGCGCCAGGCTGGATGCAGCCACACCCATCACCGCGTCAGCTTGCGGGTTTGATTTTTCAGCCAGCAGCTTGGCGGTGATGACGCCTGTGGAGTCACGCACCCACTTGATCTCGATGTCCGGGTTGACCCTGTTAAAGCCTTCCTGATAGGCCTTGAGCTGATCGGTCTCCAGTGCGGTGTAGACCAGCAGCTGTGTTTTTTGCGCTGAGGCCAGCGTGGTGAATGCCACCAGGGCTGCGGCTGAAATGGCTTGAATGAAGAATTTGAAGACGGGAGCCTGCTGCATAAAAGTCCTTTGTAAAAACTTGTTATCTTGTTGCCTGGACGTGTCAACAGCATGACAAGCTGATGACGCTGACCGGCCCGAATTGCGCTGTCAAACGGATTTAACGCTGACCGTTACATTCTGTCAATTGTTTTTTGTAGATTGTTGACAATTTAATGGTTTGTGCTTCAATACACCCATGAACGCCGTTTTGAATCCGACCATTGCCTTATTGCAGAGCAGTTCCCTCACCACAGTGGTGCAGCAAGAAATAGAGCGCGCCATTTTGGTGGGCGAATATGCACCCGGCAGCAAACTGATTGAGGCAGCATTGGCTCTGAAGCTGGGTGTGTCGCGCGGCCCGGTGCGTGAAGCGTTTCGCATGCTTGAAGAAGCGGGACTGGTGCGGTTTGAAAAAAATCGCGGCGTTTTTGTGCGCGACATCCCGATTGACGAAGCCATCGAGATTTTTGACCTGCGCGCCGTGATGGACGAGCTGGTCGGCCGGCAACTGGCTGCCAACATCACGGCCGCACAGCTCAAAGAAATCAAGGCGCTGGTCGACGCGATGGAAAAAACCGTCAAAGCCCAAGACACCTACAACTACCACCTGCTCAACCTCAAGTTTCATGACCGACTGGTCGAAATGGCGGGCAACCGCAAGCTGACGGAGATTTACCGCAAGCTGATCAAGGAGCTGTCCCTTTTCAGACGTTTGAATCTGGCTGATGGCTGGCTGATGCCGGTCTCAAGCAGTGAGCATCGGCAAATCGTCAAGGCGATCGCCTCGGGCGATGCTGATGCGGCAGGCAAAGCCATGTTCAAACATGTGATTGAAAGCAAAGAGCGAACAATAGACAACGACCTGCGCAGGCAGGCCAGAGGCACAAACCCACTTGACACAGCAACCAAAGCAGAAAGAGCCGCACGTGGCAAATGATGTACTGAATGTGAATGGGCGCACCTACAAGTCGCCCAGCCAGCCGACCGTGGTGGTCTGCGTTGATGGCTGTGAGCCTGACTATCTGGCGCAAGCCATCGCTACAGGCCATATGTCGTGGCTCAAGCGCACGCTGGCTTTGGGTTCGGGCTTGGTGGCTGATTGCGTCGTGCCCAGCTTTACCAATCCGAATAATTTGTCCATCGTTACTGGCGTGCCGCCCAGCGTTCACGGCATTTGCGGCAACTATTTGTATGACGCAGCCACAGGCACCGAGGTCATGATGAATGACCCGAAATGGCTACGCGCGCCCACACTGCTGGCCGCGTTGGCAAATGCGGGCAAGTCGGTGGCCGTGATCACTGCCAAAGACAAACTGCGCACGCTGCTCGGCCACAAAATGAAGGGCATCTGCTTTTCAGCTGAAAAGGCAGACCAGGTCAGCATGGCGCAAAACGGGATTGAAAACGTCCTGGCACTGACAGGCTTGCCCCTGCCCAGCGTTTACAGCGCCGACCTGTCTGAGTTTGTGTTTGCAGCCGGCGTCAAGATCATGCAGACCATCAAACCAGACGTGATGTACCTGTCAACCACCGACTACGTGCAGCACAAACATGCGCCGGGTACCGATGGTGCCAATGCGTTTTACCGCATGATGGACGGCTACCTGGGTCAGCTAGAGGCAATGGGTTGCGTTATCGCGCTCACGGCGGACCACGGCATGAATGCCAAGGTCGCCCTGGACGGCACGCCCGATGTGATTTACCTGCAAGACTGGTTTGACAACTGGCTGGGCAAGTCGGTGGCGCGTGTGATTTTGCCGATCACTGATCCGTATGTCGTTCACCACGGCGCGCTGGGCTCGTTTGCGACGGTTTACCTGCCTGACGGCACAGATGTCGATGCTGCTTGCAAGCGACTCGCAGCACTCAAAGGCATGGAGGTGGTGTTGCCTCGTGCTGAAGCCGCTGAACGCTTTGAGCTGCCTGCTGACCGCATCGGTGATTTGGTTGCCGTGTCAGAACGCTTCACCGTGATGGGCACATCAGCCGCACGTCATGATTTGACGGCTCTTGAAGTTCCGCTGCGCTCACACGGCGGCATCAGCGAACAGCGCGTGCCATTGATTTTGAACCGCGCCTTGCCAGGTCTTGACCATGCACGGCGATTCCGTAACTTTGACGCGTTTGATTTGGCGCTGAACTATGCCCAGTGACATCGCCGCCTACATTCGCGACCATCATCTGAACGCCATGCGCCTGGCTGGCCGCAAGGTGGGCGCAGAACGCAGCGGTGACCGCGTGATTGAGGTGTTCAACCCTTATACCGAGGAGTTGCTGGGCACAGTCCCCAAAGCCACGATTGAAGAAGTGCGCGAGACATTTGCCGCAGTCCATGCCTGCAAGCCTACGCTCACCCGCTACGAGCGGGCCGCTATTTTGAACCGCGCTGCAAGCATCATCAGAACCCGTCTCGACGAAGTGGCCAACCTGATCACCGCAGAATCTGGCCTGTGCCTGAAAGATTCAATTTACGAAGCAGGCCGCGTCAGCGATGTGCTGCTGTTTGGCGCGACAGAGGTATTAAAAGACGACGGCCAGATTTTCAGTTGTGACCTGACGCCCCATGGCAAACAGCGCCGCGTGTACACCCACCGCTCGCCACTGCTGGGGGTGATCACGGCCATCACGCCGTTCAACCACCCCATGAACCAGGTGGCGCACAAGGTAGTGCCCAGCATTGCCACCAACAACCGGATGGTGCTGAAACCGTCTGAAAAAGTGCCGTTCTCGGCCATCCTGTTTGCAGACATCTTGTATGAAGCGGGTTTGCCACCCGAAATGCTGAGCATCATCACGGGTGACCCGCGTGAAATTGCCGACGAGCTCATCACGAATCCGCTGGTTGATTTGGTCACATTCACCGGCGGCGTGGCGATTGGCAAATACATTGCAAGCAAGGCAGGCTACCGCCGCGTGGTGCTGGAGCTGGGCGGCAACGACCCGATCATCGTGATGGAAGATGCGGACATTGACGAAGCCTCAACACTGGCGGTGCAAGGCTCGTACAAAAATTCTGGCCAGCGCTGCACGGCCGTCAAACGCCTGCTGGTGCATGATGCGGTAGCCAGCGAATTTGTCGAACAGGTGTTGGCAAAAACACTGGCTTGGAAGCACGGCGACCCGGCAGACAAAACCAGCGACATGGGCACGGTGATTGATGCATCAGCCGCCGCGCTGTTTGAATCGCGTGTCAATGAAGCGGTAGCCCAGGGCGCAAAGCTGCTGGCTGGCAACCAGCGCCGTGGCGCACTGTATTCACCCACGCTGCTTGACCACGTCTTGCCGCACATGACGGTTGCCAAAGAAGAAACCTTTGGCCCGGTATCCCCCGTCATTCGCTTTAAGAACATTGAAGAAGCCATACAGATTTCAAACGGTACGGCATATGGCTTGTCAAGCGCAGTGTGTACCAATCGGCTTGACTACATCAACCGCTTTGTCAGCGAGCTGCATGTTGGCACAGTCAATGTGCGTGAGGTGCCCGGCTATCGGCTGGAGCTTACGCCGTTTGGCGGCATCAAGGACTCTGGCCTGGGCTACAAAGAAGGCGTGCAGGAAGCCATTAAAAGTTTTACCAATCTCAAAACGTACTCGTTGCCATGGCTTTGACCCTGCAAGACATTGAACGGCTGTTTGAGGCGCGTGGTGGCGAGCAATACAGCGGCGAGAGTGTCACACAACTCCAGCACGCGCTGCAAACCGCCGCCTTGGGCGAGGTTGAAGGCGCGAGCGATGCACTGGTCACAGCAGCGCTGCTGCATGACCTGGGTCACTTGCTGCATGACTTGGGGGAGACACCTTCCATGCGTGGTGTGGATGACGTGCATCAGTACCGCGCCCTGCCATTCTTGCGCGGCTTGTTTGATGACGATGTGCTCAACGCCATCAAACTGCATGTTGATGCCAAGCGTTATTTGTGCGCCACGCTTGCGAGCTACTTGAGCGACTTGTCGGCTGACTCCAAACGCAGCCTGTTATTGCAAGGCGGGATTTTCAGCGCGGATGAAGCGGCGGCATTCATCATCCAGCCCGGCGCTCAAGACGCGGTGCGCCTGCGGCTGTGGGATGACCTGGCCAAAGATGCTGATAGGGTGACCCCGCCGCTCAGCCACTTTATACAGCGGGCGCGGCGCTGCGCCAAGTCTGAAAGCGCGCTTGCAGCCTGACGCGCTGAGCCTGACCTGGCCCGTCTTTGCGGCCGTGCTGTTTGGCGCACTGCTGCACGCCAGCTGGAACGCACTTGTCAAGTCAAGTACTGACAAGTCGCTCGACATGGCGGTGATTCATGTCATTGCGTCGCTTTTGGCGATTCCCATGGTGATGCTGGTCGGCTGGCCCAGCGCTGCGGCCTGGCCTTTTATCTTGACGTCCGTCACGATTCACATTGCCTATTACATTGCCACCACACAGGCTTACAAGCACGGCGACCTGGGGCTGACTTACCCGCTGATGCGCGGTATAGCGCCGCTGCTGGTGGCGCTGTCGGCCACCTTTACCTTGCAGGAACGGCTTTCACCGATAGCCTGGGCGGGCATCATCGGCATCAGTTGCGGCGTGCTGGCCTTGGGCTTGACGCGCCAGGTCTGGCATGCACCCAAGGCGGTGGGCTTTGCACTGGCCAATGCCGTCATCATTGCCATTTACACCGTGGTCGATGCGCTGGGCGTGCGCGCATCTGGCAACGCCCTGCAATACATCGCCGCGCTGTTCTTGCTTGATGGCTGGCCGTTTGCACTGCTGATGTACGCCAGGCGCGGCAGACCGATGTTGGCCTACGCAAGGCAGCGCTGGCCCATTGCCAGCCTGGGGGCAGTGGCGTCGCTGGGCTCTTACGGCATTGCGCTTTGGGCCATGACGCGCGCGCCCGTTGCCACCGTTGCGGCGCTTAGGGAAACATCGGTTTTGTTTGCAGCACTGCTGGGTGCGTGGCTGCTTAAAGAAGCATTTACGCTGCGCCGCCTGCTGGGCACCTGCCTGATCGTTGCCGGGGTGATGGCGATACGACTGGCTTAGCAGGTTTGATGTTTTCCGGCAATTTGCCGTACAATTGAAACGTCCTCCTTTTCATATTTACCCATCATGTCCGCTGTCCTGAATTCCGCCCGTCTTGAAGCGCGCCTCCCCGCCAATGTACACAGCATGCTCAAGCGCGCGGCTGACCTTGAAGGCCGCAGCCTGACGGACTTTGTGGTCAGTGCCGCGCACGCAGCCGCCCAGCGGTCAATTGAAAACGCCGAGCTGCTGCGCTTGTCAGCCACTGACCAGGCGGCTTTTGCCAAAGCATTGATCAACCCAGCCAAACCCAATGCGGCCTTAAAACGCGCATTTGCGCGGCAGCGCCAATTGATTGGTGACTGACCGAATTGAAAACCGCAAAAGTGCCTTTTCGGGTTGTGCCACTTGATGCGCAGCAAGACCGAAAGCAGTTTTCATGCGGCACGCCAGCGCTGAACAGCTACTTTCAAAACCAAGTGTCGCAAGACGTCAAAAGGCGCGTTGCATCCTGCTTTGTGGCGCTGGCAGCGGACGATTCGGTTGCCGGGTTCTATACGCTTGCGGCCACCAGCGTTGCCTTGGTTGACCTGCCTGCATCCAACGCAAAAAAGTTGCCACGCTACCCGTTGGTACCCGCAGTGCGCATGGGTCGGTTAGCCGTCAGCAGCGTCCATCAGGGCTTGAGCTTGGGTGCCGCGTTGCTGGCCAACGCCTTGCAACGCACCGCCAGCGCTGACATTGCAGCGTATGCGTTTGTGGTGGATGCCAAAGACAGCCAAGCCGCCAGGTTTTATGCCCACCACGGTTTTATAAGCCTGCCAGATGCAGCGCTCACCTTGTTTTTGCCGTTGGCCAGCGTTGCGCCTTTGGTCAAATAAGTCCCTGCAAGACTTTTTGGGGCTTGAAAAGGTAAAAACAGGCTGTTTTTAAATGCTAAATTGGCCTATAACCCAATAAATACGGGCGCAAGCAGCTCCTGAATTAGTAGCGTTTAAATCCTGGTTTATTTAGGCCACAGCACCCACAGCCTGAGCGGCTGGTTGACTTTGGCCGCAAACTCACCT
>ENA-OFCF01000104-OFCF01000104.1-metagenomes-genome-assembly--contig:-NODE-104-length-41977-cov-15.143958_pt1 | contig 41977 bp, 33 predicted proteins | sample MGYA00153387_OFCF01 | MGnify analysis MGYA00153387 | reverse complement strand
AACCCCGCCCATATCGCGCCGCTAAATCCCCCAATTCTGGGGGACTTCCGCCAGACTTGCTCCCCCAGGATTGGGGGCTGGCTTGCTCAACCGAACCGTATTGGGAGTGGTTTTAACCACTTTGTGTTAATGACAAACCTATACCTTCAACAGATCTCCACCTTCGATTACCTTTGCCGACTCGATTTTGTCATCAGCTTTGAGTTGTCCGAGCACCTCTTGTCCCGACGTTACATAACCAAATACCGTGTATCGTCCATCGAGTAGATTGCGTCCAGCCGGAGTTAATTCTGGCTCGAATAGAAAGAAAAAGAATTGAGATGAGCCACCGTTAGGATCGTTCTCAGGACGTGCCATTGCTAAAGCACCATAGGAAGAGAACGGTAAAACTGGTTCCTCTCTAAACCTTCCAGCATCTTCCATCGTGACTCCATACATTGGCTCTTTATCGCCTTTAACCATCACTTCCAATGGTACCGCCCGATATTTTTTAGTTTGAGGATCGATGAAACCGACTTCCTCCCCTGGCGGATCTCCAATTTGGAGGACATAATCATTTTCTGCTCGTGTGAATGCTAGATCGTTATAAAATCCCCGATTGACGAGATCGACAAAGTTACCAGCCGTCACAGGGGCACTAAATCCATCTACAGTGAGGTTAATGTCCCCTTTGGTAGTTTTGAGCGCGATCGTGGCGCGACCTTGGAGCTGGGGCAAATTGCTGTATTCTGATGGCACTGTGTAGGGGAAGCCTGTCACCATTGCAGCTTCCAGAATGCCAATTTTAGCTAGAGCTTGAGCGCGTTCGACGATCGTCTGTGGTTTATTCTTAGCCTCTGCGGAAATCACCAGAGCATCCACATCAGCTTTAATCCCATCGATCGTAGTCTGTGCTTGGGCTTGTTTATCAGCAGGGACACTCTTGAGGATGTCGGCTTGCTTATTTTTTAATACCGCCGCAGCTTTCTTGACATCATTATTAATCGTGCTCCACTGTTTTCCTCGGAGATGGTTAGAAATATCTTCCAAACTGTCTTGGAGATCCCGCACTGGCTTATTGTCGATCGGTAGTGCGTACCTGAGGATCGCCTGTCCATCAGTAATCGCGTTTCCTGACGGGAGTAGAGTTGCGGCACTAAGTCCCGCAGATAGGCTCAGTAATAGGATTGCGACTACTCCAGTCTGCAACCAGTGTCGCCAGCGGCTAAGGATAGAATTTTTGCCTGTTTGCATTTCTAACAATATTCATATAATCTAACCCTCTCATCTTGCCACATCAATGCCCCAGCAACACATCACTCATCGTCTTGGGCATCAAACCATTTTCGATCGCTGAGGTCTTGTTCGTAATCTTCTTTGCCTCCAAAACCAAAAGCTAACACTCATACGCCAAATTTTCATCTTCTAAGAGCATCTCAATGACTTCGCGAAGATTTTGTTGTAATTGGTCTAATGTTTCTGCTTGGGAATGTGCTCCGGCAAATCCTGGTACGTAACCCACATATAGCTGAGTTTCAGCATCACGTTCGACGATTGCCGTAAAATTTTTCATGATTTGATGTTTATACTCCTAAGTACTAGGCTTTGACACCAGCATACAATTCTTTAAATAACCGCTGTTGCACACTATGATCGACGATCGGGAGTGGATAGCCCACACGATGGCGAGTTAGGGGTAAGATCTCTCCACTGAGAATCAGCTTTGTATCTATAGACTTTAATTCTGTTACCCACTCGCGGATATAAGCTGCATCTCGATCGAACTTTTGGGCTTGGGTATAGGGATTGAAAATCCGCAATGGTTTGGGGTCCATCCCACTCGATGCGCTCCATTGCCAACCGCCATTATTTGAGGATAAATCTCCGTCGATCAGATGTTCCATGAAGTACTGCTCGCCCCATTGCCAATTAATAATCAAATCTTTGGTGAGGAAACTAGCGACAATCATCCGACAGCGATTGTGCATCCATCCGGTTTGATTTAGTTGGCGCATGGCTGCATCGACGATCGGATAGCCCGTTTCGCCCTTACACCACGCGTCAAACTGATTTTTATCATTGCGCCACGGAAAGTTCTTAAAGGGTTCGCGGTAAGGCCCCTGGGCTAGGCTGGGGAAATGATACATGGCTTGTTGATAAAACTCTCGCCATGCTATTTCTTGTTGCCAGGTGGTAATCCCTGCACGGGCTTCATCACTTCTAGCTTCTGCCATCGCCGCAGTTGTCGCCGCCCAAACGGTACGGACTCCAATCGTCCCAAATTTCATGGCGGCACTCATACTGGATGTCCCAGAGACTGCGGGATAATTACGTTGTTCGTCGTACTCGGAGATCGATCGATTGCAGAATGCTGCTAATATTTGCGCTGCTGCACTCGTACCTGGTGCTTGGGCGAGGGGACTATCCCAAGTAAATCCTAAATCCTGTGCGGTGGGTAGATCGATCGTCGGTATTTGGGTAAGAGCTTGTCGTTCGACGGGAGTTAATTCACTCTGGGGCAGTTTTACCTCGACTGGCTGTGGTTTTACTTGACTATTCCAGTTCCGCCAGAAGGGTGTGTAGACGGTGTAGGGCTGTTTGCTGCCAGTTCTAATTGTAGTTGGATCGTGGAGGAGCTGATCCCAATTGAGATGGATTTCGATATTTTGGGCTGTTAAGGCTGCGGTGACTCGATCGTCGCGAGTTTTGGCATAGGGTTCGACATCGTAATGCCAGTATACTGCCTTAGCCTTGAGGGTACTGGCTAACTGCGGGATTTTCTCAACTGGATCGCCATCGAGAAATAATAATTGACTTCCAGCTTGCTGATAATCTTGGGCGAGGGCTTTGAGGCTTCCGACTAGATAAGCAACTCTAGCTGGAGCAACATTCATTGACAAGATCGATCGATCGAAACAAAATACGCCGATGACTCTAGCATTGGTGCGACTTGCTTGTGCTAAACCAATGCTATCGGAAATTCGTAAGTCGCGGCGATGCCAAAATAAAACTAGATCTGACATTGAATTAGCCGTGAAGGTGAGAGGTAAAGGGAATATCGATATGGCGATCTATAATCCCGCTCCATTACCTCAAATTTGATTATTTGCTATTGTTGACGGGGGAACTGAAGAAGGAGTTGACACCTGCTGTAGAGAAGTTGCCTAGTGCTTTGGGTACACTTCCAGCTAGGGCACCGATCGCGATATTAAACAGTTTAGCTGGTTCTAACTCATCCTTGACTAAATCCCACAATTGTCGAACCTCAGTGACATGAAGGCGATTGTCTTCTGTCAGTGCCATGACAATTTGGTTGCGTAACGATCGTCCTTCAGCAGACATCAGGAATTGTAGCCCTAATTGTGCAGTAGGTAGGAGATCGAAATTGTTGTCACTACGAGCAATACCGATCATGTTTTCCAATCGTTGCCACTGGATTTTACCGTCTTTGACGACGACTTCTGTCAGCCGACGACGCATCTCTGGGGTTTCACCATTGAGCAGTCTTTGAGCCACATAAGGATAGCCGATTTCAACAATCTTGAATTCTGGATTGAGACTGAGGGCTACACCTTCTTGGGTGACAAGAGAGCGGATAATTAAGGAAAATTGAGCGGGAATACGGAAGGGATACACAAACATCAATTCCGAAAATTCATCGGTGATAGTTTTGAAGTTGAAGTTACCGACACTTTCGCCGATCGCATTGCCCAGTACGCGCTCTAGAGCTGGGATAATTGGTGAGATATCAATATCAGGAGTTAAGAATCCCAGCTTGACAAAATCATCAGTAAGGGCGAGGTAGTCTTTATTAATTAAGTGAACGACGGAACCCGCGATCGTTTCTTTAGTATGTTGGGTAAGTTGATCCATCATTCCAAAGTCAATAAATGCCATCCGCCCATCAGCTAATGCAAATAGATTTCCAGGATGTGGATCGGCGTGGAAGAAGCCAAATTCTAATAACTGTCTCAAACCAGATGATACACCAGCCTTGATTAATTTATCTCGATCGAGTCCAGCTTTTCTAATTCCCTCTAGATCTGTTAGTTTAATTCCATCGATCCACTCTAGCGTCAGTACAGTGCGACTAGTATATCGCCAGTAAATCGATGGGACTTTAACCCCAGGATCGTCTTGGAAGTTAGCCGCAAACTTCTCAGCATTACGTCCTTCATTCTCGTAGTCTATTTCCTCAAATAACTTAGTCCCAAACTCATCGACAACTATCGTCAGGTTGTCACCCAAATTTAGTGGTAAAAAAGGTTTGATCCAGGTAGCAGCCCACCGCAATAAGTACAGATCGCGGGTGATGATTGGTAACAGATTGGGTCTTTGAACTTTGACAGCAACCTCTTCACCACTGTACAGTCTGGCTTTGTAGACTTGCCCTAGACTGGCGGCGGCAACTGGGCGAGGGGAGATTTCTTTGTATAATTCTTCTACCGATCGCTTGAGCTGAGATTCGATGATTTGCATCGCTAACTCATTATCAAAAGGTGGTAGTTGATCTTGTAATTTGATCAGTTCTTCTAGAAATTCTTTTTTGACTAAATCGGGACGAGTTGAGAGTGATTGTCCGACTTTAATGAAAGTAGGCCCCAACTGGGTAAGAATTTCGCGAAGTTGATTCGCCCGTAGATTCTTATTTACTTCCGTGTTGCCAATCGATCGATCGAGTAGTAAGCCAATTGAAAATCCTGCAAACAACCAGACGATCGTTAGTGCCCGCCAAATGACTAACCACACACGCCTATTATAATAACTAGCAATTGCTTGGGGATCGTAACGCCGCAGTTGGGCAAGTTGTTGCTGACTCACGTTTTAAAGTTGTCTCCTACTCGATTAATCTATATTCTGATAATTATTGACTGATAAAGTTAACTTTCGTTACGTTATTCCATATTATCTTAACTTTTTTGAGTTAAAGAGCTTTGTAGCTCTTAATAATAGTATACAAAACTATAAACTTGGTGATGCTGGCGCGATAACCGAACCTACAATCGTCGAATGCTTGGCATAGCAATCTTGACAGCTCATGTGGAGCGGCACAAGGCATGAGCTAGCTTCAATTTTAGGCTAGTTTGAGTAGCCAAATTATCGACGATCGGCATCTAGAAGCCCGATGGAGCAGGTGTCTAAGTGACTCAGGTAAGTTTATGATAAATGATGGAATTGACTCCCCTAGGGTCGAAAGCACACCATCGGAGGTAAAGAGTCCCGATCGATATCTAATGTTTGTGAGACACATTATGTGGCATTCTTGTAACTATGCAGAGATTACTAATTACTGGAGCCAGTGGCTTTTTGGGCTGGAACTTGTGTCAACTCGCTCGATCTGAGTGGGAAGTATATGGGACTTACGATCGACATCCGATCGAGATTTTAGATACCAACTTACATCGCCTCGATCTGACTCATCTCGATCGAGTGAGAGCTGAGTCAGATCGCATTGCTCCAGATGCTGTAATTCATACTGCGGCTGCGTCTAGCCCGAACTTTTGCCAATCTCATCCAGACCGATCTTACCAAATTAATGTCACCGCGTCCGCGCAACTAGCGCAGATTTGTGCGGCTGCAAAAATTCCCTTTGTATTTACATCCACAGATTTAGTATTTGATGGGACTCAGCCACCTTATCTAGAGACAGATCCCGTCTCACCAATCAATATCTATGGGGAACAAAAAGTAGCAGCAGAACGAGATATTTTGACTGCTTATCCCCAGGCTACTATCTGTCGAATGCCGTTGATGTTTGGGATATCACCACCCACAGCTACCAGCTTTATCCAGCCCTGGATAAGTGCGTTACGTTCCCACCAAAGTATCCAGTTATTTACAGACGAATTTCGGACACCAGTAAGTGCCACAACTGCCGCTCAAGGCTTATTAATGGCATTGAAAGCAGCTCCAGGAATCCTAAATTTAGGCGGAAAGGAGCGCGTTTCTCGTTATGAATTTGGCAGGTTGCTGGCTCAAGTGTTTGAGTTTGACTTGTCGCTGTTGGCTCCTATTTCTCAGCGGGATTTGCCAATGGCGGCTCCCCGTGCGGCTGATGTTTCGCTAGATAGTACTAAAGCGATCGAGTTAGGCTATAACTTAGCTCCACTTAGGGAACAATTAGAATTAGTTCATACCCAGATGGCGATATTTTTGTCAGCCTAAAACTATAATTCTAATCGCCACTAATATGAACGACTAACTCGCGATTGTAGCGATGTTGGCGGTGTTCCCACAGATAAATTCCTTGCCATGTACCTAAGACTAATTTACCCTGCGCGATCGGAATCTGTTCGGAGGTATGGGTAAGCGCAGTACGGATGTGTGCTGGCATATCATCTTTACCTTCAGCAGAATGGATGTATTTGGCATCTTCGGGAACTAGTTTCGCCAGGAAGTTAGCCAGATCGATTAATACGTCGGGATCGGCGTTTTCTTGAATCACTAAACTAGCAGAAGTGTGACGGAGAAAGAGGCTACATAATCCGGTGGTGATTCCCGATCTTGTAACAATATCCTCAATCTGTGAGGTGATTTTGACAAAGGATTTGGGAGTACTCGGAACGGTAAGGAATTTTTGGTAGTGAGTCACAATTAAATCAGTGGTGGGTGGACATATAGCGATCCTAAATCAGATCCCTGTTATCAGACGTTGGTGCTCATGCGGCTTGCGCCTAACACACCCTACATTAGCCTAGCTTCTTAAATAGGATTACTATAGCAATCCTAAATTAGATCCCTGGTATTAAACATTGGTGCTCATGCGGCAGCAGCCTAACACACCCTACATCAACCTAGCTTTTCATTTAGGATTGCTATATAGCGATCCTAAATTATTAGTTTATTTTTGTGTAGGGTGTGTTAGGCATCAGCCGTAACGCACCAGGGTAACTATCGATTAACTATTTAGATATTTAACGATCGAACTTGCGATCGAGTGATTACCATCAATTGCTAATTTAGTATTTAATCTCGGTGGTTGTAATGGTTGATTTAAAAAGTCCCAGTTGGTAGTAAAAAATTGTTCGGGACTAATTACTTGATGATAACTGTAGTCTTGCATTCCGTTGAGGATAATTTCGGACTCAGCAAAACCAGAGCGAGTGAGTGAAACAATCGGGATCTCTAATTTTAGAGCTTCTGCATAGGTTGAATATCCTGGTTTGGAGACAACTCGATCGCACAGTGGCATAAAATCAACTGGACGATAAGATCGATCGAGAACTTTGACTAGGTTTGGTAAATCTGGGGCATGAGGATCGAGTGTGATAAACTGATAATCTGGAAATTGGCTGACATTCTGATAAGGGATGGCATCTAGACTCAATCCGCCAAAGGTAAGTAAGATCGTTCGAGATTTTGGCTGAGTTAAATTAAACTTAGCTTTAATTTCGTTTAGTGGATACTTAGGATCGCCACCAGTCAAGCCGACATCTTCGATAACTGGAAAGCGATCCATTGACTCATGCAATGGAACTCGAAATAGCCGATCGCATTGTCCATAACAATCGCTAATCCAATTAGCAAGATCGCTAAACTCTTTACCCCAATCTCGGTAAATAAAGTCCCACCCAAAATTACCTGACATCCAACAGGGTACCCCTAATTTTTTAGCAATTAAAGTTGCTAATGGCGGAATGTCGCCAAATACTAAGCTGACGTTATGCTCTTGACAAAATGCTACTTCCTCAGCAATTATATCATCCTGCCTCGATCTAATACCTTGCCACAGAACTAGGGTCGCGTCCAGATCCATTTTCAGACTATCCGCTTGAACTACTCCTACATCAAAGCCGCGCTGACGATAGATAAAATCACCATCAATGTAACATTCTAATAACCATCTCGGAGCTGTAGTTACGAGAATTAGTTTAATTGATGGTAACAGTTTTTGAAGTTGTCCGGCGATCGATGCAGTTCTCGCAGCATGACCAAAACCGTGACTGGTGATCGCAATATAGATCGTAGGTGACATGAGCAGGAGGAGGTAAACAGTTGACAGTTGACAGTTGACAGTTGACAGCGAAATTGTTGGGTTTTAAAGCCCGTACTGTTTGGTAAATTTTTAATTTATGAGCTTATTTAAATATTGAATTAATTTATCAATTTCGTCAGTAGTCGTGAAGTAATGAGTACAAGCACGAATACAATCAGGATCGACGATCGTGCGGAGATAAAAATGCTGACTTTCTAAAGATTGAACTAATTTAGCATGATTCTGTGTCTCAACTTGAAAAGATACTAAACCCGATTGTGGTGCCGTATTATTTAGACATTTAATCCCTGCAACTTGTTGTAAACTTTCCCACAGATAAGTAGCTAAACTGACAATTTTAGTAGCTCGATCGATCGGACTTCCCCAAGCTGTATGAGTCGCAATTGCAGTACGCAGTCCAGCATACAAAGGATATGCAGATGTCGCCACTTCGTAACGACGAGCATCATTAACTAACGGTAAATCCGACTGACTGTAATCCAAACTCCGCCAACCAATAAAAGTAGGATCTAAACTTGCTAGTGCATCGGGATGAATATACAAACCACCCACTCCTTCAGGGCCACACCACCATTTATGTCCGGTGAAGGCGTAAAAATCTATGCCCAATTCAGCCAGGTTTAGAGGTAATAAACCGACTGATTGAGCTGCATCTACTAAAATCCGAATCGGTTGCTCTACATCTGAATATTGACGAATCCCCGCCGCAATTTCAGCTAATGGTAACACTTGTCCAGTATTCCAAAGTACATGGCTGAGGACGACTAATCGTGTTTGTGGTTGTAGATGTGCCGTTATTACAGCGACAGGATCGCCAGTATTGAGAGTAGCTTGGAGCGGAAAAAGATCGATCGATACTTGAAAGCGACGACAGATTTCTTTGATACTAGCAATCACGCCTGGATGTTCGCAGTCAGAGAGGAGAATTCGATCGCCAGGTTGCCAATTTAGACCCCATAGAGCAATATTACAACCCGCAGTGACATTTTCGGTGAGGGCGATCGTCTGCGCTGTGACACCCAGCTCTGTAGCGATCGCCTGACGGGTCAAATTTGACTCTCGTGCCACCAATTCGCTAGTTTTCAGTCCAAATGGCCCCTGTGATTGGATCTGCTGATACGCACCAACGATCGCGTCTAAGGCAGCTTGCGGCATCGGGCCTTGTCCGCCATAATTGAAATATATTTTATTTGATAGAGCTGGAAATTGTTGGCGATGTATGTCCATTAGCAAGCCGCAAGTTGAGGATTACTCCGATAGTAACTCGAATATGCGGCTGGGCAATGTTGTGGCAATCGCTAGATTGGGAAGAATATAGTAATCGATCGTCTATTCGATCGACAAAATCAAGATCGATATGAAATCTTCTAACTTTAATACTTCTTCGATCGATCGCAAAGTCATCATGGCTGGTACGGGTCTATTTTTGACGCTGTTCTTGGTCGTCCATCTTGGTCTAAATGCGACTATTTTTGTTGGTGATGGGGTGTTGTTCGATCGCACCGCCGATCTGTTTCGTCATAACTGGGGACTACAGGGTTTGGAAATATTAGTATGGGGCGGCTTTATGTTCCATATCTACCAAGGGGCGTTACTAACTGTCCAGAACAAATCGAAACGCAGTACCCCTTATGCGGTTAATCCCACTTCATTCGCGCCCGCCCGCTCGATGAGTCTCCTGGGCGCGATCGTTTTAGCCTTCTTACTGCTCCATCTTTACCAATTTTGGCTGCCTCATGCGTTCCCAGGCGGTGCCAATGGTACTACCGATAGCTTATCCCAACTGATGAAATCGACGATGAGCCAGTGGTGGGTAATCGCCATCTATGTATTAGGTTGTCTGGCTGTCGCCGCCCACTTACTACATGGCTGGCGCAGTGCTGCTACGACATTGGGTCTAGCAGAGCGTTATCTCAAACCGATCTCTGTAGTTGGTATTATACTGGCGATCGGCGTACCATTAGGTTTAGCTGCGATCCCGATTGCTCTGTTCATAAACTCCCATGCTTGACTCCAAAATTCCAGCGGTACCACTTGCCCAGCAGTGGCAGACATATCAGGAAACCGCCCGTCTAATCAGCCCTGCTAATAAACGTCAGCTAGAAATCATCGTGATTGGGACTGGACTTGCTGGAGCATCAGCCGCCGCCACTCTCGCCGAACAGGGCTACCAGGTGAAAGCCTTCTGCTTCCAAGATTCGCCGCGTCGCGCTCATAGTATTGCGGCTCAGGGGGGGATTAATGCGGCGAAGAATTATCAAAACGATGGTGATTCTGTCCAACGGTTGTTCTACGACACCATTAAAGGTGGTGACTATCGATCGCGAGAAGCCAATGTCTATCGGCTAGCCACCATCAGCACCAAAATCATCGATCGATGTGTAGCTCAGGGCGTACCTTTTGCGCGGGAATATGGCGGATCGCTCAGTAATCGCTCCTTTGGTGGTACCCAGGTACAGCGGACTTTTTATGCCGCTGGTCAGACTGGTCAACAACTATTACTAGGTGCCTACCAAGCTCTAGAACGGCAAGTGGCATTAGGTAACATCACTATGTATACCCGCCACGAAATGCTAGAAATCGTCCAAATTGAGGGCAAAGCGCGGGGTATTATCGCGCGCAACTTGGTGACTGGTGAGTTGGAACGGTATTTCGGTCATGCTGTCCTCCTGTGTTCTGGCGGCTATAGCAATGTCTTTTATCTCTCTACCAATGCTATGGGTAGTAATGTCAGCGCAACCTGGAAAGCCCACAAGCAAGGTGCCTTATTTGCCAATCCTTGCTTTACTCAAATTCATCCTACCTGCATCCCCGTCGCTGGCGAACATCAATCAAAACTCACCTTGATGTCCGAAAGTTTACGCAACGATGGTCGGATTTGGGTACCGAAAACTCCAGGCGATAATCGATCGGCATCAAACATTCCTGAGTCGGAACGCGACTACTTTTTGGAGCGTCGTTATCCAGCATATGGCAACCTCGTCCCCCGTGACATTGCCTCTCGCGCAGTCAAGGAAGTCTGTGATACTGGCTATGGTGTAGGTAGCTCCAGACGTGCTGTGTATCTAGACTTTACTGATATTCTGCGCCGCGATGGTCGCTCGGTGCTGCAAGATAAGTATGGCAACTTATTTGCGATGTATACCCAAATCACGGGTGAAGACCCCTACACGGTGCCAATGCGGATTTATCCAGCCGTACATTATACGATGGGCGGTTTGTGGGTGGATTATGAGTTGATGACAACTATCCCTGGTCTATATTGTCTAGGAGAAGCCAACTTTAGCGAACATGGTGCCAATCGACTCGGTGCGTCGGCGTTGATGCAAGGTTTGGCGGATGGTTACTTTACGATCGCCGCGACCATCGGTAACTATCTAGCCCACGATCTCGGCATGAGTCCGGCATCGCTGGAGCGTCCAGAATTTGTGCGAGCTGAAGTAGCGGTGAGATCCAGGCTCGATCGCTTGATCGCAATTCGGGGGAGCCAGACTGTGACTAGCTTCCATCGCCGTCTGGGTCAAATTCTGTGGGCGAATTGCGGGATCGTCAGAACTGAGGCAGGATTGCGATCGGCTATTGTCGAAATTCAAGCATTACAATCAGAGTTCTGGCAAGATGTAAAAATTCCAGGTACGGTCGATGCGCTCAATTCCGAGCTAGATCTCGCCCTGCGCGTCGCTGACTTTCTGGAGTTAGGGGAATTGATGTGTATTGATGCTCTCCACCGTCAAGAAAGCTGTGGCTGTCATTTTCGGGAGGAGTTCCAGACAGATCTCGGCGAAGCGCAACGCAATGATGACAAATACGCTCACGTTGCTGCGTGGGAATATCAGCAAGACCATCAATGGCAGTTTCACTCAGAAGCGTTAAAATTCGAGCAAGCACAGTTTAGTCAGCGTTCTTACAAATGAAACTTACCCTCAAAATTTGGCGACAGCCCGACGCTCGAACTAAGGGTCGGTTTTTTACCTATCAGCTCGATGACGTGTCGCCAGATATGTCTTTTTTAGAGACGATCGATCTACTCAACCAAAATCTAATTTTAGCTGGTGCCGAACCGATCGCCTTCGACCATGATTGCCGCGAGGGAATTTGTGGTTCTTGTGCGATGTATATCAACGGTCGTCCCCACGGCAGCGACAACGCTAGTACTACCTGCCAGCTCTACATGCGATCGTACCAAGATGGCGATACGATTACGATCGAACCCTGGAGAGCCAATGCTTTTCCGATAATTAAAGACTTGATGGTCGATCGATCGGCATTCGATCGGATTATCCAATCGGGTGGCTATATTTCGGTCAATACTGGCAGCGAAGTCGATGCAAATACGATCCCGATTGCTAAAGATATTGCCGATGCCGCTTTTGCCGACGCGATGTGTATTGGTTGTGGTGCCTGTGTCGCTGCTTGCAAAAACAGTTCGGCAATGTTGTTTGTAGCTGCCAAAGTCTCACATCTAGCACTGTTACCTCAAGGTCAACCAGAGCGTCAGCGACGGGCACTAAACATGGTAGCTCAGATGGACGCAGAAGGATTTGGCAGTTGTAGCAACACTGGTACCTGTGCCGCCGTTTGCCCCAAAGAAATTTCTCTAGATACGATCGCGCAGCTCAACCGCGAGTATCGCCAAGCCCGATCTAAAGTCTAGACTAATTCGATCTCCTTAATCTCGTCGCTGCATGACTCTAGGTGATGCCACAGCCAAAGGATAAGCGAAATTAGTCGATGCTAGTGCGTGATATACTCCTGCCCAAGCAGCTAACAGGTTTTCTGCCGCCGATAGCCACTGCTCCTTGTGCTGAGTCGCAATGTAACCGTTGAGCGGAATACCTGTAAGACTATTGTGAGCACCTGCGAGGATGCCTGTCAAAGCGCAAGTAAGCTGGGATTGGGACTGTGAATGGTAAGCGCGACGAGTTGCCAAACTAAAGTCTTCGGGAGTGGATAGAAAGCAGTAAATCGCCAGGACTGTTGGGGTAATAATTGGGTGTGAGTCGATCGCTAATCGTTGGGCGACTTGATGTAAGCTAGTGCGATCGCCAGACCGCTCGATCGTGCTAAGTTCTTGAAATATGCGTGGATGGAGATTGGGCATCTCATCTAGGAGTTGGGCAATCGTTCTAGAGTTGAGAGATTCTGTTAGCGATCGAGATATAATGTATCCGATGGCAACTGCACTAGAGCAGGTTTCCCAGTCTAGCTGCCAACTATGGCTGACGTTGACTAAAATTTCGCGGAGTTTGACTCGATCGTCATGAAAAAATAACATTAGTGGTAGCATTGCAACCATCGCTCGTTCTGGATTGGGAATATCTGTAAAAATATTTTCTGTCCAATCTTGCAGCTCATATTTACCATGACGAGTTAAGCTACTCATCCCGTCCATTAATGCTAAATTAGTATCTAACATTAGTTGATTTGGTGAGATCTGTTGCCGATCGCTATAGATAGTATTTGCACCAATTAATGCACCTTGAAGCCTAGTTAATAATAAGTGTTTCATCTGCGATCGGGGTGGATTTAAAATTTATTAAAATTTTCAATTGTATCTAAGAAAATGGGCAGTAGTAGTCTAATAATTTTATAATATTTCAGCTTTAATACCCAACACATAACATCTAATCCAATGTGGAATCCCGATCTGTCTACTCCGAGTATGGTATCCGAACCGATTACGGGATACGCCATCGGTATAAAGGCACATGGGCTGGTAGAAGTGTTGGTAGATTGTCCGGGTATTCAAGCTTTATTTACATATAATGTACCAGAACGGCTGAGTATTCGGGCGGGTGATATTCTCAGTGTGCCATTAGGTGGGCAAATAGTTGGCGGAATTGCGATTAGATTTGTCGATCGATTGCCAGATGGTATGTCGATCGATAAAATCAAAGATATCGATGATGTGGTAGCATCTGGATTGTTTAAAGCTAATTATTGGCAGTGGCTAACTCAGATTGCTGAATATTATTATACACCATTAATTCAAGTCATTAAAGTTGCCCTGCCGCCTGGATTGTTGACTCGATCGCAGAGACGGATTCGGGCGTGTATCTCTGCTTTAGACTCGATGGACGATTCAAATTCAGGTGTTTTTCTCAGCCATATTGCTAAACAAATTATCAATCTATTAAACTCGCACCCCAGCAGAAGCTATAGTTGGCAGCATATCCAAAAGCAGGTACCTCAGGCAAGAAGGGGTTTGAAAGAATTACTCGATCGCAAATTAGTTGAATCTTATTTGGAATCAGGAAAAACTCAACATCCCAAATTACAAAAAGCTGTAATTTTAACATCCGAGCTAGTCGGCAGCGATCTAAACGAGCGACAAAGAAAAGTAGTCGAGGTCTTAAAGCAATATCATGGTGAATTATGGCAGTCGGACTTATTAAAACTAATCGATAGCAAAAGTTCCGCAGTTTTAAAGAATATTGCCGACAAAGGTTATATTGCGATCGTTAATAAAGAGAAACTTCGCTCCGAGCAAGAACTGGGCATATTTCAACAAGAACAAGCGAAGGTACTTACCAACGATCAAGCTGTGGCATTAGAGACGATTAATCAGCTCTCAGGATTCGCCCAGGTGCTATTACACGGCGTGACGGGTTCGGGAAAGACTGAAGTTTATCTCCAAGCGATCGAGCAAATTTTAGCACAATCTCGATCGGTATTAGTGCTAGTTCCCGAAATTGGTTTAACACCACAATTAACAGATAGATTTCGATCGAGATTTGGGGATAAAGTCTGTGTTTATCATAGTGCCCTCAGCGATGGCGAACGTTATGATACTTGGCGACAAATGTTGACCCCCACCAATCAAATTATCATCGGCACTCGATCGGCAATTTTTGCGCCATTACCTAATTTAGGACTTATCATCTTAGATGAAGAACACGACTCTAGCTTCAAACAAGACCAGCCCTCCCCCACCTATCAAACCAGAGATATTGCCAAATGGCGCGCTCAATTAGAATCCTGTCCCTTGATCCTCGGTTCGGCTACTCCGTCATTAGAAACTTGGGTAAATGTCACCGCAAATCAACCATCTACCTACTATCTTTCCCTCCCTACACGAGTCCAATCTCGTCCCCTACCGCCAGTAGAAATCGTCGATATGCGACAGGAATTGCAGCAGGGAAACCGCAGCATATTTAGTCGTCCACTCGCCCAAGCATTGCGGCAAATGCAGGCAAACAAACAACAGGGGATACTATTTATCCATCGACGCGGACATAGCACCTTTGTTTCCTGTCGGAGTTGTGGCTATGTGTGTGAATGTCCCAACTGTGACGTTTCCCTCGCCTATCATCAGCCTGGAGCCGCCGAACACGCCCAGTTACGCTGTCACTACTGCAATCACTCTCAACCCCAGCCCCGCAAGTGTCCTGAGTGCGACTCAGCCTATTTCAAATTCTTTGGTAGTGGTACCCAAAAAATTGTGGAAGAATTAGACAGAGAGTTTCCCCAACTCAAATGTCTGCGGTTTGATAGCGATACTACTCGTACCAAAGGCGCACATCGCCAGATTTTGACCGCATTCGTCCGTGGCGAAGCCGATTTACTCGTTGGTACTCAAATGCTCACTAAAGGATTGGACTTACCACAAGTCACCCTGGTGGGGGTAATTGCTGCTGATGGCTTATTACACCTATCGGATTATCGCGCCGCCGAACGGACATTTCAAACCCTCACCCAAGTCGCGGGGAGATCTGGACGCGGGGATGAAGCGGGAAAGGTAATTATTCAAACTTATAATCCCGAGCATCCTGTCCTCGCCGCTGTTACCAAGCATGATTACGCCGCATTTATTACCGCCGAGTTGCCTGAGCGTCAGGTGCTCGACTATCCGCCCTACGGCAAACTAATTTTGTTGAGGTTTAGTAGCCTAGATGCCGCAGCGGTCGAACAAACTGTAACTGAAATTGGCGTAGCTCTCAATGATGCGGCAATTAGTGGACACTATGAAGTATTAGGCCCCGCACCAGCTATGGTGATGCGAGTCAGTAATCGCTACCGTTGGCAGATTATGCTCAAATATCTAGCCAATGGTACTGCAACTTTACCCGATTGGGAATTGCTCAGAACTAAATGTTCCAATGTGGTCAAAATGACAATTGATGTCGATCCTCAGAACTTTTTGTAAATTTGTTACAGAAAGCAAATAATTGATGCTGTAAGATCGAGTTAAATAAACTTAACCTAAATTATTGTAGCGATCGCTATTATGAGTGATACACCCACAGACAAAAATATTGCCGAAGCCACTGCGGTCATCGCCGCACCCAGGGATGACATTAGCAAACCGATTAAGGTGATGGAAGCCCCACCAACACCAGAAGAACTCAAATCCAAATTTGTCAAATACGCCATGCGAAACATGGTCAAAAAGGGTGGTAAGTCACTCCAGCACTTCGCTCTGAGTGCGATTGGCTTGTTGACACTATTTGTCGGACTAGCATATCTGACCAGATAAGTAGCTATTGATGATTGGCTCTTGACCATCACCACCAATTTTCATAGATGAATCTAGAATTAATCGTCCAAGATCTTTATCAACCCAGTACCATCGACGAAACTACCTGGTTGAGCTGGTTTCAGGACTGGTTGCAAACACCAGGATTGGAATTACCACCAGCCGATAGTTATGAATTGAGTCTCCGCCTCACTAACGATGCAGAAATCCAAGCTCTAAACTCGCAATTCCGGCAAAAAGACCGACCAACTGATGTCTTATCTTTTGCCGCAATGGAAGTCGATTTTCCTGAACTAGAGGATGCAGCCGATGCCCTGTATCTCGGTGACATTATTATTTCTGTTGATACTGCTGCTAGACAAGCCCCCGAACATGGCTATGCTTTAAGAAAAGAATTGGCTTGGTTGGCTAGTCATGGACTACTACACTTATTGGGATGGGATCACCCCGATGAACCAAGTTTGCTGCTAATGTTACAACAGCAGGAAACTTTCCTCACGCGTAGTGGTCTATAGATCCTATTCCTCAGGGAAATAAGACTTTTCAGCTATATGTGTGACTCATCTGACCCATAAATCATTATTTTCCCTCTGGGAGTAACCGTCTATGCAGATTAAACTGGACGAATCGTTGAATAATCAAATCCAACCAGATATGAATAGCAAAATAGCTACTTCTTCACATCAAAACAGGATTAAAGCTTGGCGAGTAGCCACTAGTATTGGTGTAAGTTTTAAATATGCTGCGGCGGGTGTGACGTATGCCTTTCACACTCAACGAAACTTTCGGATTCACTGCGTGATGGGTACCTTGGCAATTACCATCGGTGCTGTTTTACAATTGACTGGAGTGGAGATGGCGGTGATTTGCATTACTAGTGGTCTAGTTTTGACCCTGGAACTATTAAACACTGCGATCGAGTCTGTTGTCGATCTCACTGTGGGGCAAACCTATCACGAACTCGCCAAGATTGCCAAGGATTGTGCTGCTGGTGCTGTGTTAATTTCGGCTTTCGCCTCTGTACTAGTAGGTTTTTGTCTGGTTGCACCTAAATTAGTTGTATTGCTATTTGCTCATTAATGGGTAGGGATTGTAATTCTAGCTACCCAGTTAATATTTAATTTTGAATCGATCGGCGATCCTGTTACACTGAGTAAGGTTGGACTAGTGTAACGCATGATTTTAGTTATAGATAATTACGACAGTTTCACCTACAATCTCGTCCAATATTTGGGCGAACTCGGACAGGAACTAGCCATTGCTGAAGATATTCGCGTGTATCGGAACGATCGCATCACCATCTCAGAGATTATAAGTCTAAATCCAGACGGAATCTTGATCTCTCCTGGCCCAGGTCGTCCAGAAGATGCTGGGATTACGCTGGAAATTATCAGCCAATTAGGTACAGAGTATCCAATATTGGGCGTGTGTCTAGGACATCAAAGTATCGGTCAAGTTTTTGGTGGTGATGTCATCGCCGCACCGATTTTGATGCACGGTAAAACTTCGGAAATCTACCATGATGGTACTGGTGTATTTACAGGCTTAGACAATCCGTTTACAGCTACTCGCTATCATAGTCTAGTCATCGATCGAGCCACCTGTCCAGACTGTCTCGAAATTAATGCCTGGGTGGAAGATGGCACGATTATGGGCGTTCGTCATCGGGATTATCCCCACATTGAAGGGGTACAGTTTCATCCTGAAAGTATTTTGACTAATTCCGGCAAACAGTTGCTAAAGAATTTTTTGACATCAATTAAATCCAAAGTGGGCAACCTAACAGCTAGCACCACTATCTAAACAGCACAGCATCACAGCTTCTCGACTTCTTTGTGAAATCGGGGAGCTTATTACAAACATGTGTGCTGCACCATAGCAATCCTAATTAAGAAGCTTAGTCTCGCTTTGGGCAGGCATGAAGCGGCGTTTTTATTCTGGGGTTCCCCGATAGGGGCGTTTTTTTATTCGGGGGGAACCCTAGACATAAAAACGCCGCAGAATAAAAAAGCGACGCATCGACCTGGAGGTTTCCTCACTGGGCGGGGAACCCGCCCAGACAGGTTGTGTGCGTCAAGACAACGACAAGACAGCACTGCCCCTACATATCGATTGTTTTGTGCAGGAACTCAAATAGGATTGCTATAGATGTAGTGATGGTTAGTAAATTCGATCCTCGCATTATCTTCAATGTGGTGCTGTCAACACTGTGCCTACGGCAGGCTAACGCCAACGGCTAGGCATTGCCTACGGCAGGCTAACGCCAACAGTGCAAGCTGTCAACTGTCAACTGTCAACTATTCAATCAGCATGTCAATCTCTTCACTTTCTAGTTCTTGGCAAAAAGTCCTCGCCCCAGAGTTTGACAAACCTTACTTTCAACAGCTCCAAGATTTTCTCATCACAGCAAGACAAACTCAAACTATTTTCCCAGCAGCAGAGGATGTCTTTTCGGCTTTTGAATTGACACCTTATGAAGATGTCAACATCTTATTGCTCGGACAAGATCCTTATCATGACAATAATCAAGCGCATGGCTTATGTTTTTCAGTCAATCCAGGTATCAAGACACCACCTTCGCTGGTAAATATCTATAAGGAACTCCGGGATGATGTCGGATTCAAAATCCCTAATCATGGATACCTAGTACCTTGGGCTAAACAAGGAATTTTGATGTTAAATGCGGTGCTAACTGTCCAAGCACATACGCCAAATTCTCACAAAGATAAAGGTTGGGAAAAGTTTACGGATGCAGTGATTGGTAAAATCAACCAAAAATCAGAGCCAGTGATATTTGTACTCTGGGGTGCGTACGCCCAAAAGAAGCTGAAATTAATCGATACCACCCGACATACAGTAATTCAATCGGCTCACCCTTCGCCACTTTCTGCCCGCAATGGCTTTTTTGGGAGTAAGCCTTTTTCGGCGATTAATGCAGCTTTAACTGCTAGTGGTAAACCCGCGATTAACTGGCAACTCCCAGATAATTAGAGGCTCACAGGTACATACCCATCGATATCTAACTTTAATAATTTCGGCAATACCTGGCAGCTATATCGTAAATACCGATCCTAGTAGATCGATCGAACTCACTACAATGAAGAAGCAACCAGAGTGAACCTCTCCATCATGAAGGTTGCTTATATAAAAATTTTATTCCCAGTCGCATTATGCAACCAAACAATCCTCAGCAATTCACTGAAAAGGCTTGGCAGGCTGTCACCAATACTTTAGATGTCGCTAAGGCTGCCCAGCAGCAGCAAATGGAGTCAGAGCATCTCCTCAAAGCACTGCTAGATCAAGATGGCTTGGCAACTAGTATCCTGAGCAAGGCAGGGGTAAATCTGAGTCAATTTCGGCAAGAGCTGGAAAACTATATTCAGAAGCAGCCGAAGATCTCTGGGACGATTGGCTCGGTGTATCTGGGGCGAAGTGTAGATACATTACTCGACAGAGCCGATAAGTATCGTAAAGAATATAATGATGACTTTATTTCGATCGAACACTTATTACTAGCTTACCCTCAAGACGATCGCTTTGGCAAGCAGTTATTTTCCCAATTTAAATTAGAAGAAAGTAAGTTAAAAACGATCGTCTCTCAAATTCGGGGTAGTCAAAAAGTGAACGATCAAAATCCTGAAGGTAAGTATGAATCGCTTTCTAAATATGGACGGGATCTAACTGATTTTGCCCGTCGTGGTAAACTCGATCCGGTAATTGGACGCGATGATGAGATCCGACGCACGATTCAAATCTTGTCGCGGCGGACTAAAAATAATCCGGTTTTAATTGGCGAACCTGGAGTCGGTAAAACTGCGATCGCTGAAGGTTTAGCACAGCGAATTATTAGTGGTGATGTGCCCCAATCTCTCAAGGATCGCACATTAATCTCACTTGACATGGGTGCCCTCATTGCGGGTGCAAAATATCGCGGCGAATTTGAGGAAAGACTCAAAGCAGTCCTCAAAGAAGTCACAGAATCTCAAGGTCAAATTATCTTATTTATCGATGAGATTCATACTGTGGTGGGTGCGGGTGCTACCCAGGGCGCAATGGATGCGGGCAACTTGCTCAAACCAATGATGGCACGGGGCGAGCTGCGTTGCATCGGAGCCACAACTCTCGATGAATATCGCAAGTATATCGAGAAAGATGCCGCCCTAGAACGTCGCTTTCAACAAGTATATGTCGATCAGCCGAGTGTGGAAGATACGATCTCAATTTTGCGCGGTTTAAAAGAACGCTACGAAGTGCATCATGGGGTAAAAATTTCTGATAATGCCCTAGTTGCTGCGGCAACATTATCGACACGTTATATTAGCGATCGATTCTTGCCAGATAAAGCGATCGATCTAATGGATGAAGCTGCTGCTCGACTGAAGATGGAAATCACTTCTAAGCCCGAAGAATTAGATGAGATCGATCGAAAAGTCCTGCAATTAGAAATGGAGCGGTTATCGGTCAATAAAGATACCTCTAATTCAGCGCGCGAACGTCTACAAAAGATCGAAAAGGAACTCGCAGATCTCAAAGAAGAGCAACGCGCTCTCACAGCCCAATGGCAATCCGAAAAAGATATTATCACCGAGATCCAAACCATCAAAGAGCAAATCGACGCAATTAATATCGAGATCCAACAAGCCGAACGCAACTACGATCTCAATCTGGCTGCGGAACTTAAATATGGCAAACTAATCGAACTTCACCGCAAACTAGAAACCGCTGAAGTCAAACTCGCTCAATCTCAAACCACAGGTAAATCCCTACTCCGCGAAGAAGTCACCGAAGCCGACATCGCCGAAATCATCTCCAAATGGACGGGAATCCCCCTGACAAAACTAGTCGAAACCGAGCGGGAAAAACTCCTCTTCCTCGAAGACGAACTCCACCGTCGCGTCATCGGACAAGAAGAAGCCGTCACCGCCGTCGCTGAAGCCATTCAGCGTTCGCGGGCGGGACTATCCGACCCCAATCGTCCCATCGCTAGCTTCATCTTTCTCGGCCCTACAGGGGTAGGGAAAACCGAATTGGCTAAAACTCTCGCCAACTACCTCTTTGATGCGGATGATGCCCTAATTCGCATCGACATGTCCGAGTATATGGAAAAACACGCCGTCTCGCGCTTGATTGGTGCGCCTCCTGGCTACGTTGGCTATGAAGAAGGGGGACAACTTACCGAAAGTATTCGTCGTCGTCCTTATGCAGTGATTCTATTCGATGAAATTGAGAAAGCACATCCAGATGTGTTTAATGTATTGCTGCAAGTGCTAGATGATGGACGAGTGACTGATTCCCAAGGTCGGACGGTAGATTTTAAGAATACCGTAATTATTATGACCAGTAATATTGGCTCTCAATATATTCTGGATCTAGCGGGGGATGAATCTAAATATGATGAGATGAAAGCTCGCGTATTAGAAGCTCTCGGTCACAATTTTCGTCCCGAATTTCTCAACCGCATCGACGATACAATCATCTTCCACAGTCTCCAAAAAAATCAACTGCGGAGTATTGTCAAAATCCAAGTTGGGCGACTAGAAAAACGTTTAGCCGATCGTAAATTATCGCTCAAATTAGCCGAATCTGCCCTCGATTTCTTGGTCAATACTGGCTACGATCCAATTTACGGCGCACGTCCACTCAAGCGGACGATCCAAAAAGAGTTGGAAACCATCCTCGCTAAAGGAATCCTACGCGGTGATTTTAAGGAAGGTGATACGGTATTTGTTGAGGTACAAAATGAGCATCTAGCATTTAGCCGCTTACCAGCAACTATCTTAAACAGTTGATAGTTGATACTATGCCTACGGCAGGCTAACGCCAACGACTACGCGTAAGTCGCAAGCAGTTGATAGTTGATAGTGCGGAAAAAATTAGGCGGCGATTTATTTGAAACGGTGCGCGGTGTCGGTTATCGATTAAAAAGTTAGGGGCACATACCCCTGGTTACTTGTTAATTTGTCAGCCAATTGAGATCGATCGGTTTAATATTTTAGACGTAGTTCTACTTGACTATTCAACCGATCTTTGCGCTGGTGCCAATCGGGGAGAATGCTTTCTAATAGCTGGTAAAAGCTAGTGGAGTGATTGGGAAACTGGAGGTGACAGAGTTCGTGAATGATGACGTAATCAATGCAATCTTTTGGCGCGCTGATTAGTAAGGGATTAAGGAAGATTTTACCTTTTGGGGTACAGCTTCCCCAGCGTTTGGACATGGTACGGAGTTCAAATTTATTCCCTTGGATGTCATAGGGAGAGACTAACTGAGTACAGTATTGGTAACGTTCATCAAATATTATCATGGCTCGATCGCGAAACCAATTAGCGATCGAGCGTTCTACATGTTCTCTGTCAAATGGTGTGGGAGTATTCACTTCTAATCTGCCCTGCCACAGCCGAATTTTGTCAATTTGACTTTCGATTAGTTTTAACCGATATTGACGACCCAGATACCGATAACCTTCGCCTGAGATACATTCAGGGGCGGGTAATGTTGGGGCATATTTAGCGAATTGGCGTTGTTGGCGGGCAATCCAGGTGGCGCGACGCACGATCTTAGCTTCGATCGATTCTATTGTGGCATCTATGGGAGCTTTGACGATAATACTACTATCTGGATGAATTTCGATCGCCAGGGTTTTGCGCGGGGAATATTCGAGGGCGAAGGTAATATTTTGGCTGCCATAATGGACGCGATGGATCTCAGTTGACTTCATAGTTTTCAGCAATCTTGAGGATCTTGGCAATTAGTTCGTCTAAATCTCTCCAGGGAATAAATAGATTGTGGGTCTTTTTTAAGTCGTGAACGAGATCGTCGATTGCGTTCATCATTAGCTTTTGGATATCTTGATTATGTTGCCAATCGCGGATTTTATGTTTGGTGATAATGTCTTCAATGCCGATCGATAATAATACAAATACGTCTGAATTATTGCTCTTGCCATTGATAACGCCGTCGATTGAAATCGCGGCTAGTGGTGCAAAGTCCGCCTTCGCGGACTGGGTTATTGTATAGGTAGCTTTTTCATCCCGAACAACTGATTGGGTTCCGCAGTCCGCGTAGGCGGACTTCGCATCACGAGCAGAGACTTCAGTCTCTAGGCTCTCCAGGCTACTAGATAATTTCGCTTGCAAGACGTTGTAAAATGCCCGTGCTTGGGGGCGGGTTTGCAATGCTGTGGGAACGCTATCGGCTCCGCCACTGCGGACGGTTTCTAGGTGCGATCTCATTTGTTGGAGATATTCGATATCGCCGAGGCGTTTGGCGCGGTGGGCATCGATCGCGGTTTGAATTAATTGACTCAGGCGCAGGTATAATACGGGATCTTCTTCCATCCGTTCGATCGCGACTTTTTTTACTCTAGCAGCGATCGCGTCGGCTTGAGCGGCTGTCCCTGCAATGCTTTCAATCTCGGCATTCGATCGATCCAACTCGAAAATATCTACAGGTGCGATGATGGTGATAAATTCCGACGCGCCGATTTCTTTTTCTACCATCCGCCGAATTTGGTTCTCAAAGTCTGAGTAGTCAACAATTTCACCATAGCGAATCTTCACTGTATTTCGCAGATTGAGCCAATATTTGATGTCTTGGGCATAGCGTTGTTTGGTTGATTCGGGGGTGTCGGCTTGGAAGTGGGCATTACTGAGAGCGAGTTTGAGAGTTTTGGCAAATTCTCGCAAGCATTGATAAAATTCATCCCGCCTGTCTTGGGGTTGAAGCCACTGCTGGAGACTTTCATGATCTTGGCGATTTGTTACCCCTTTAAATACGTCCCACATAGCAGCGTGGAGCGTGGGGAGTTTAGCGATCTCTACTCGCATATCTACCAAGGCACCTTCAATATCCTCGCGATCGAACCCTTCCCGTTCCAGGGCGGCATAGATTTCTAGGGCTTGGTTCATTTCGCCAAAAATGCCCCGATAGTCGATGACTAGCCCGTAAGCCTTGTCCTCGAAGACGCGATTGACACGAGCGATCGCTTGCAAGATATTATGTTCTTTGAGACGTTTATCGATATACAGAACTGCATTGCGCGGCGCGTCGAAACCCGTTAGTAATTTATCGACGACGATGACTAAATCTGGTGCGTCTTCCCCATCGCCGCCCTTGAATTTCTCAATTAGTTTGTCTTGATATTGCTTGGGAGTGCCATAAATTGCCATCATATCTTTCCAAAAGCGTTGCACTTCCGAGAGATCGGCTTCGTTGACACTATCGTTATCTTCGCGGGTATCGGGGGGTGAGATAATCACTGCTGCTCTGACTTTGCCCCAATCATTAATTAATCTTTGATAAGTAATCGCAGCACGTTTGCTAGAGGTGGCGAATTGTCCTTTTAAACCCGTACCTTTGAAATGCTTGGCGAAATGTTCGCTGATATCATAAGCAACTTCCGCCATCCGTGCATCAGCTTCATACAATGGTTCGGCACTTTTGAACTTGCGTTTTAAGTCCGCTTTTTGCTCGGGATTCAAGTCAGCGGTAATCCGCTCGAACCATTTATCGACGGCTTCAGTATTTTGAAATTCGCTCTCTCTACCTTCATAGACAATTGGAACTACCGCTTTATCGCCGACGGCTTTGGGCATAGTATAAGAGTGAATAAAGCCGCCGAATTTCTGAGCGGTACTTTTATCCTTTTTCAGTAATGGCGTACCTGTAAAGCCGATATAACAAGCATGGGGGAAGACATTTCGCATCTTGGCGTGAATCTGTCCGTATTGAGAGCGGTGAGATTCATCAACGAGGACAAATATATTTGGGCTGGGATTTATCCCTTTTTCTCTCGCAACAGTGTCAAATTTATCGATGACGGTGGTGATGATTTCGGCTTTGGGTAAATTGAGTAATTCTAGTAAGTGTTTCCCATTCCTCGCTTGAATCGGTTGAGTACCACAATCATTAAATGTATCTTTGAGTTGGATATCTAAATCGACTCGATCGTTAACTAGGATAATCTTAGGATTGAGAATAGTCTTCTCTCTAACTAATGCCTTGGCTAATAACACCATCGTCAGAGATTTTCCGCTCCCTGTTGTGTGCCAAATTACCCCACCTTGACGAGAAGCATCGCCTCGTACTTGCTTGACTCGATCGATTGTAGCTTTAACTGCGAAATACTGCTGATAGCGGGCAATCTTTTTCGTGCCCCCATCGAACAAAATATAACCATGAATCAGATCTAATAATCGCTCTGGATTTAACAAACTATAGAGAATTCGATCCTGGGCTGATACTTCCCGAATTCCCGCCGCCCACAATTCTTTAATCTTTGACTGTACCCAAACTTCACGCCAGCTTAATAATTTCTGGCTCTGTACTTGAGACAAAGGTACATTAATTAAAGCATAAAGTTCCGCTAAAAAAGTTTCGGGAGTAGCTTCTTCTTTCCACACCGCCCAAAATTCTTTGTCAGTATAAGTTGTACCATACTGCGCGGAGTTTTGAGCGATCGCCAGCAACAATTGAGTGACACAAAAAAAGTGCGGAATCTCATCGGGGCGATGATTGCGAAGATGTTGACTAATTGCGTCGCCCATTGCATCATTTAGATCTGGGCGTTTACATTCGATCGCCACCAACGGAATCCCATTAATAAACACCACAATATCGGGGCGACGAGTTTGGGTACTATTGAGGCGTTCGATCTCAAACTCATCGGTAACGTGATAGACGTTATTCGCGGGATTTTCCCAGTCGATATATTTTAGTTGATGGCTTTTCTTATCACCATCGATCGTTTGTTCGAGGCTTTTACCTAGTACTAATAAATCGTAAATCTGTGCGCTGGTAGTGTAAAGAGCGTCGTAGGGAACTTGACTAATTGCAGCGACGGCGGTTTGAATATTCGCATCACTAAAAGGATGAATTTTACCCCGATGTTCGATCTGATTGAGCTGGTGAAGTTGGGCGGTGAGGATATCTTCGAGCACTACTTTCGATCGTTTTCCCTGACGATGTGCGAGAGCTTGGGCTGGCGTGATGTAGGTATAGCCCATATTCTGGAGCAAAGCCAAAGCCGGAATTTGAGAAGAAATAACTTCGCGCAAGTCAATGGGTGATAGGTTCATAATAATTGTGTAGGGTGTGTTATCGCGGAGCGTAACGCACCTGCTCCACCATCAGTTAAACATTGCATAGGGTGTGCTACTCTATTTCCCAATCTTCGAGTTGTAGATCGTTAACACGCTTAAATTCTCTGGTATTGTGGGTAACGAGAGTCAAATTATAATTTATTGCGATCGAAGCTATTTGTAAATCGTAAGGGCCGATTGGAGTTCCTAATGCTTCTAATCGAGTGCGAATAGTCCCAAATATCATTGTTGCAGAGTCATCAAACGGTAATGAAATAAATTGAGCTAAAAATTCCTGCTGTGCAGCCAGATTTCGCTCTGGCTTTGCACTCTTGAGCGCACCGTAAAATAACTCAGATTTGACAATCGAGCAAACAGCGATATCTTGGACTTTTATCGATTCCAATTTCTGTTTCAATATTAAATTTTTACCTCGCAACTAGATAATGCAGGTATTGGTATCGAGTAAAAATTTCATAGGATCGGTTCGCGCTCTGATTGTTCGCCTTGGCGATGGCGCACAAAGGTTTCATCATCGATGCAACCATAAAATTTGGGCGAGGGATATGTAGAGTCTGCGATCTGAACACTAGGCTCGGTTGAGGTATAGTTATGTCGCAAAAAGGCAATAAAGCTCATCACTTGTCGTTGCGCTTCTTGTGGTAATGAGGAAAATTCGTTTAACATTTCCTGGTTTGTCATAATGACACCTCTGGATGGTTATTTTTATTTTACATTAATTCTGATTAAGAAATCAAATGCTTTTGTGAATTATATCGATCGTTATTATTAAACACTTTCTTAAACTCCAAACTGGTAGATCCAAAGTTTATCAATAAACCGATTGGAAAATTATACATTACTACATAATTCTTCGCCTGGGCTAGATGAACATCCTCTAGTCTAATTACAGCTTTTAATTCGACAATGACACAATCTTCAACAATAAAATCAGCGCGGCGGGTGCCCACTATTGTGCCGTCATAATAAATATCTTGTTCTATTTCTCTCCCAAAGTTTAACTTTGCTTTAGTAAATTCAATTTCGAGACATCGCTGATAGATGAATTCTTGAAAGCCGTTGCCCATTTTATTATGGACTTTCATCGCACAGCCATTAATTTTATATGTGATATCGTTGAGTTCCATAGTCCATTACCCATGCTGACATTTCTAGTATTCCCCCACATCCCCACATCCGCATCAGGATTTAAAGGATTTTCGGGATTTTCAGGATTAGGTGGTTTGTGGGATGCGGGGATGGTTTAGATTTAGAGGATTTGGATGGCTGGATGGATGCGAAAATGGTCATAATTTCCGACACCCACCAACACCCCAATCCTGTTAATCCTGAAAATCCTCTAAATCCTGATGCGCCCCGTCAATAACTGTTGCATCAATCCTAGTTTCTGTTGCTTGTAAGCAGCCAGTTGTTTTTCTAGCGTTGATATTTCCTCATCGGCAGCAGAAAGTACAGCAGCAATTTTTGCCTGTTCTGGAATCATTAATGGTATTGAAAAGATACGACTTTTAATATCAGCACTATTTACCGAATCGAATGTACTTCCTTGAGATAAACTCGCCCATTTAGGCTCAAAAAATAATAAAAGCTGATACAAGTAATTTGGAAGTACTTTACTTTTTGCTTTGATAGATGCTATTCCACGACCAATACATGCGTGATGTAGTGATATTGCTACTGTTCCAACTGGAGCGCGAACACTTATTAGAATATCATTGGGATAGCATTCTTTTGTGACTTCACTCGTCCAAATCCTTGGTAATGAGACTCTATTTTTAATATCTGCATTTCCTTGAAGAAGTGGCAAACCTTCTTTGTTACTATTATATGATTCTGATTTAGGAGAAGTTCCCATCGTGATATTAGCAATCTCGGATAATTGATATTCTTTCCACTCGCTACCCTCAAATTCCTTAAAACGTTTCTTACCAGTCAATAACTGCTGCATCAGCCCTTGCTTGCGCGATCGAGTCTTCCCAACCAATTTCTCCAGTAGATCGATCGACTCATCCCAAACCCCAAGCACCTCCGCAATCCTAAACTGTTCTAAAAGCGGCGGTAAGGGGATGACTAACTCTAATATTTTCTTAGGTGAAGTATGTCTAACAGTGGTTCCCGATGCTGTAGCCTTGATATTTTTTCTTACTGTATCTGAATTAAGTATATACATCAAATAGTCTTTTGAAATAACTTGATGATCTTTAATTGTTATTTTACCAATTCGTTGATTATGAAGTACCTTTTTTTTACTATGCAATATTACAGCATTTCCAAGAATATTCATTTCTTTAGTGAGATCTGTCATGACAACAAGCAAGTCTCCATTGTCTAAAACATACCCACTGGGAATATCACCTAAATAATATTTGGTGTTTCGCCCAAAATACAAGGTTTTATTTACGTTAAAGTTACCAGGAGTTAAAAGTATATAGTCTGATGGCTCAGATTGAAAAAAATCACTTTTAAATGCGAAACCATGCTTAATATCGATTAGTTCTTCAAGAGAGACATCCTGAACTTTAGTCATAAGCCCAACTCCTCAAGATAGCCAACCATCCGAAACTTAACCTTAGATAACTCCTCCTCCAAACCATCGATCTCCGCCTGCACCGCCCCAATATCGATCTCCGCTTCCTCCTCAAAAGTATCCACATATCTGGGAATATTCAGATTAAAATCATTCTCCTGAATCTCATCAAACCCCGCCAAATAAGCATACTTCTCTACCGTTTCCCGCTGCGTGTATGCCGCCACAATCTTGGCGATATCTTCCGCCCTGAGATTGTTCTGGGTTTTCACATCGGCATAATCCCGACTGCCATCGATAAATAACACTTTGTTGTCTGGTTTATTCCGCTTAAATACCAACACCGCCGCCGGAATTCCCGTACCGAAGAAGAGATTGCTCGGCAAACCAATCACCGCATCTAACAGATTTTCCGCGATTAATTGTTGACGAATCTTCCCCTCACTACTGCCCCGAAATAACACGCCGTGGGGCACCACTACCGCCACTCTACCGCGCTCTAGGCTCATGGTTTCGACGATGTGGGAGATAAACGCAAAATCGCCCTTACCCTTGGGTGGAATGCCCCGATTGAAGCGTTTGAACCTGTCGGCTGCCACATCATCCGCGCCCCATTTATCCAGACTGAAGGGTGGATTGGCGACTACTACTTCAAACCGCATCAGCTTATCATTTTCCAACAGCTTGGGATTGCGAATCGTGTCGCCCCACTCTACCCGCGCACTATCTACCCCATGTAGAAACATATTCATCTTGGCTAATGCCCAAGTTCCGCCTGTATTCTCCTGCCCAAACAGGCTATAGTTATCACTCCCCTGACGGCGCACATAGTTGGCGCATTTAATCAACAGCGAACCCGAACCGCAAGTAGGATCGCAGATTCGCTCTCCAGGCTGGGGCGCGACGAGTTCCGCCATCAGTTCCGATACTTCCCCAGGCGTGTAAAATTCCCCCGCTTTCTTCCCCGCTCCAGCGGCGAATTTGGCAATCAGGTACTCGTAAGCATTGCCGATAATATCGAGATTGCCGATACGGGATGGACGCAAATCTAGTTTCGGATTGGCGAAATCTTCCAGCAGCATCTTCAAGCGGGTATTCCGCTCCCGCGTCTGCCCTAAATTCGCCTCACTATTAAAATCAATATTCCGAAACACTCCCGCCAGCTTGAGTTTATTAGCTTCCTCAATCTGCTCTAATGCCTTGTTAATTACCTCGCCGAGGTTGGTATCATTCCGCTTGGTATAGACATCATCAAACCGACAATCGGGGGGCAATACAAACCGCTCTCGCTCCAACCGCCGCAGAATTCGCTCCCTATCATCCCCATACTGTTCCTGCAATTGCGCGTAATGTTCCGTCCACGAATCGCTAACGTACTTGACGAAGAGCATTACCAGCAGATAGTTCTTGTACTCGCTAGCATCGATCGTACCCCGAAAGGTATCACAAGCCCGCCAGAGAATATTATTTATCTCATCCTGACTGACTGGGAGCATCGGGGTTGTAGCTTTGTCCATGAAGAATCCACTCTGACATTTCTAGCATTCTCCCACATCCCCATCCTGAGCATCAGGATTTAGAGGATTTTAGGATGGACAGGATTAGGTTATCTAGAGGATGCAAGAGTGGTTAGAATTTCCGAACAGCGATGACCGAAGATCGCGAGCGACAACGGGTGTTGCAGTTAGGGGCTAATAGACCTCCTGCGAAAGTAATTGAAGATTGGCTGGTGCTAACAACTTGAGCCGATCCGTCAAATTAAGTTTTTTTGAACTATTCAACTCTAGCAGCCAATCGGCGCAGTTTTACCATAAAAAAGCCATCCATCTGTTGACGGTGCAGCCAGACTTTAATCCAACCATCATCGCTGACTAAACTAGCTAGGGGAGAATCCGTGGGTGGTAGCTCGATTTGCCAGTCGGGATGAGTTTTTAAAAACGGCAAGATAATATCCTCATTCTCGATCGAACATACCGTACAAGTGGCATATACTAACACTCCCCCAGGTTTTACCCAAGTGGCTGTATTGGCGAGTAACTTTGCTTGTAATATGGCTAATTCATGAATTTGAGCGGGTGTTTTTTGCCATCTGGCATCAGCCCGACGGTGGAGAGTACCCAATCCCGAACATGGTGCATCTAATAATACTCGATCGGCAGTATCAGTTAATTCGCTAAATCCACAACTATCTCCAGTTAAAATTTTAACTGTATCCAATTGCAGTCGATCGAGATTTTGTTGCAATTTCTTCAACCGTGAAGCTGTTTTATCTAATGCTAAAACTTGTCCCGTATTGCCCATCAATTCAGCGATATGGGTAGTCTTTCCGCCTGGGGCAGCACAAGCATCAATGACTAGTTCATGTGGCTGAGGATCGAGTAAATGAGTGACAAGTTGAGCACTACTATCTTGAATCGTCCACCATCCTTGTTGATAACCAGGTAATTGACTAATCGCCCCAACATTTCCGACAAATCTCAATCCTTGGGGGAGATTGGGAATGGGAATAGCTTCAATTCCAGCAGTTTGAAACAGCTCGATTAATTTGGTGCGGTGTTGTTGCAGTCTTTCTGTCAGCGGAGCATCTGGTAAAATGCTTTTATCGATCGTCAGTAGATTGACACGTAGATCGATACTCGGTACTTGATTGAAAGCTTGACATAATTGCTCGGTTTCGATCGCGCCCAACTCTGCCAACCACTGCGCGACGAGCCAGTCAGGAAAGCTGTATAAAGTACCTAAACGACCGATCGGATCTTCAGGTAGATTTAGTACCTCTTCCCCCTGATTTTCGAGCCGAATGTATTGACGCAAAATCCCATTTACTACTCCAGCTAAACCAGTAAGATCGTTAGCTTTGGCTAAATCTACAGTGGTATTGACAGCAGCAGAATCAGGGATGCGATCGAGATAACGGAGTTGATATAGTCCCAGTCGTAGTAGTTGCCTGAGATTGGGTGGTTGACGATGAGCGGGTTGTTTGGCTAATCGATCGATAATCGCATCTAGCGATCGTTTGCGCCTGACAATGCCATTGACTAATTCCGTAAACAAATGTCGATCGACATCTGATAATTGAAACTTAGTTAATAATCGATCGACTACGATATCTGTAAAGCTACCAGTCTCCAGATCTTTGAGTGCAAATAGGGCTAATTGACGAGGATTCATAGTCCGAAAAAATATTATAATGTTGAATTTTAGGTGAACTTTGACCATCGTATTTGATAGTCTTAGCGATCGACTATCAACATTAAAACCTTGGTGCTACTCCATCCCAATTAAAATCATTCAATCTAAACGCGACCGAACCTAATCCTAGAATTGGATTATAACGGATAATAAAATTATACGTGCGACGGCTATATTCTAGATAATAATCAGTACTAATTTGTTGTCCGTTATCCAGATTGAGCGATGACTGAATCCCTAATTTAAATGGACCGCTAATTTGTTGGTTAATTCCGGCTGACAAGATCCGATTGTCTACTAATCGATCGAATAAGAACGGTGAAGTATTACCCCTAAATCGTTGAAAGTAGTTTAGGTTAAATCCTGTATAATCAAAAGTCTGTTTAGAGAAATTACCAAACTGCCCTTGAATTCCGACATTGTAGCCGATAGATGATTGATTTTCTCCATTACTATAAGCATTATATGCTCCCTGAATTCCAGTATTGAGCTGGAGATAGGGAACGACTGGAATCGGACTATAATTATAAGTCTCTTTACTATCTGCGGGGAGACTCTTTCCCTCCCACAGGCGAAAACTTTTATTTAGGTTGGCTACTGTCTGATAGCGATTGAGTGTAATCAGATCGTTGGCGCGAATCGGATTGAGGAGATCTTGACGATCTGTATTAGCATTAATCATCTGCGCGCCAACTTGATAATCAAAGTTAACGCCTGTATTGCCAAGTGGAATATTAGCAGAAGTCAAAACACCACCGAGACTAGACTGAACATCTTGGTTTCCCAGAGAGCCATTAAAAACCTGCTGTCTATAAACCGCTTCTCCAGTAAATTGGTGGGGATATCCTAACAAGCTGAGATTTTGTTTGACACTAACCTTCCCCCGAAAATTATCACTTAATTTATTGAGATTTAAACCTGTTAATGCAGCCGAAGCTTGAATTGTGGTATCTGAACCAAGATTTCCTTCAATATTTGTTTTGACTCCAAATGCAGATCCATCAAAAAACTTCAACCCAGTAACTGCACGTTGGATAAAATACTGAGGAGTGATTGTCATCCGAAATCTCGGATCGAAAACTGGATAAAAAGTATTCTCAACAAAGAAACCGCCCCGATCTCGATCCTCATAGCCGAAGTTAAAAGGATTAGGCTCTTTGCCGATTTTATTTAATACTAACCGATCGCGAAACAGCGGCACATCAAAATTGTTTTCCACCGTGACTCGCGCATTGCTAGCTGTCACCTCATCTTCATCACTATTAACAGTCTTAAACTGCGCTCGATCGGCTTTGACTTGCAGTTCTGGGGGTGAAAAAGGGTCATTAGTAATTCTAATCTTTTCAGCCGTTACTCGATCGCCAAAAAAGTCAACTTTGTCAGCTTGAAAGCGCAGACGGTTAATCGTCCCACTGGATTTGGGTACTGGCTGATAGTCAATATTGCGATCGCTGGTAGTAATTCCGGTAGAGCCAGTATTCTCAATCCTTGTAACTGGTTGGTCGTTGCGTAATCGATCGCTCAGTAGCGGCTCAGTAAATGTTTGTTCGACGGCGGCGGTAGTTGGTGTACCTGCTCTAGGAATGATATTAAGATCCGATACTAGTGTCGGTTGATAAATATCTCCCCGCGCCTCTAGGATACTTCCTCGATCGTCTTCAAAATTGTATTCAAACTGCGTCCCATACAGGATTTGCTGACCCCTAATTAGTGAGACATTGCCTTCGGCGATCGCAATTTTGGTTTTGAGATTGACGCGCAATCGATCGGCTTGAAGTGTGGCTTTATTGAAGCGGAGGACGACTTTACCGTTGGCGGTGATTACCTGAGTATTATTATTGAATTCTTGTTGCTCGGCATTTAGTTCGACCGTCCCATTTGGTGCTGCGATATTGGTCGTAGGGGCACCTTGGGGATCGTTCTGAACCATTGTATAAGTCAAAGGTGCCGACGAGCCTGGAGTCGAACTGACAGCGATCGGTACTGGTTCAGCGAGTACAGGGCGTAGAGAAATGCCGATCGAGTAGTAGGACAATAGTAATAAATACTGAGCGAATTTCCAGGTTCGCCAACCTACTTGCTGACATGACTTTTTCTCCACGCTGTTACTCCCGATGTTTGGCTATTTGTCTGACTATATTATTCAGACAGATCGCGGCTGCTGGGGTTCCGTGAAGGATCGTTGGATAAGAAACCAAAGATGAATACTAGCAGAAATGCTGCTACTACAATATTAACGACAATTTTCAATGTTCCCATCGATCGACTAGCTCCGTGAGTTTAGATAATACTGCTCTCTATCATAACTGATGACACCGAGCTTGCGATCTGTTTCCCTGGCTGCAAACAGTTGACAGTTGACAGTTGACAGTTGACAGTTGTGTAGGCGGGGCAGCCGCCCACTAAAGTTGACAGCGATTCGCGCTCGTCGGCTCTGTCTTGTTGCAATTGTATGGGCGGGAAAAATAACCACATTGTACCGCGTTGTCAATTTTGGTATGACTAATTCGCCGCCGTCACCAACCATTGAGTAATCCCGTCAGCGATCGATTTTGCCATTTTTTGCTGCTCTTGGGGATTGGCGATCTGCTCGAACTCGCTCGGATTGCTCATGAAACCCCACTCCAGCAACACCGAAGGAGCCGATACCGGACGCGCGAGGGCGAGGTTATCCCAAAATACACCATAAGCATTACGACCCGTATCTTTGACCACATAATTGTGGAGATACATGGCGAGACTCTGAGCTTGAGCATGATACCAGTAGGTAGAAAAACCTTTGGTGTCGGGATTGCCACCGTCAGGGAGGGAGTTGTGATGAACCGATAGAGCGAGGGTAGGTTCTAGGTTATCAATAATTGTCTGTCGATCGTTCAGTTCGACAAATTTATCGGTTTCCCGCGATAGGTATACCAATGCACCGCGCATTGCTAGCTCATTTGCTAGTAGTTTGGCTGCGTAGAGATTAGCCTCTTTCTCGGTATAACCATTTGGCCCGACTGCGCCGGAATCTTTCCCGCCATGTCCGGGATCTAGTAAAATTTTGGTGCCAGCTAGGGGTTTGCTGAGATTAGTTCGATCGAGTTTGGGGGGATGACGTAGGGACAACACGAGGTTGCTACCTTGGTATTTGAGCTTATAACCCCACTGTTGTTTAGATTTGAGGTTAAATACATATTGCACCACTCCAGGGCTGCTCTGCTTCCAATCTAGCCGCGAAACGGTAGGGTTATCATTGAAGCGGATAATGTCTGTTTGGGCGGTGGTATTGTACAACGTCAGGGTGAGGGTATTTGTACCTTGCTCCAGGGTGATAGGCACTGGTACTTGGAGCGGAATAATGACATCAGTAGATCCTTCCCGCTCTTTACTGGTTACGCTTTTGACGATCGTTTTGGGGGGCACTGTCACGCCGCTAGTTACCTGCACCTGACTAGCGAGAATCCAGCCACCATAATCAAGCCGCACCCAATTGGCTGGCGTGCCGTTATTATTACCCATTTGACGAGCGGTAATCGTTGCTTTTGTGCCCTTGGGTAGCGGGGTGAGCCGACTAAAATCCGAACCTGCACCCGTGCGAGTGATGCCGCCTTCGACAGTTACTTCGGCAACGTCTAAGTTCGACGGTGATAAAATCTGAACTTTTCCAGGTGCGGCTTGAGAGACAATAATTGGGGGATTGCCCACTTCTAGTTTATAGGTAGGATTGCCCAAATCCGCAGCGGCTGAAGCGATCGCACACCCCAAATATTGCCCAGCACCATACATCGCTTGGGGTTGATTTTTGTCGATTAAAGCGGCTTTATTATCAGGTAGTTCGACACCATTAGCTTGCTCTTGTAGCTTAATCTCCTGTCCTGCTACATTGACATTAACTTTAGCTTTAGTTGGTGCATTTGCCCCAAAACATACTAGTTCTCCAGGCATCAGCGCGATGTCTCCTTGAGGCTCTAGTGAATTAGGCGCAAAATTGTCTTTAGGGGTATCGGTTTTAGCGGCGGCGGAGCGAGTAACAACAATAGTTTTAGACTGTCCTTGATAATTAACCTCGAAAGTATTTTTGCCAACTTTGAGATCGAACACAGGTGCAAAATGTCCCTGTTGACTGCGGGGTACAAACTTGTTATTTACAGATACTTTGCCGACACTGGGCGCACTACCAATTAGGAAAATTCGATCGGCAGCAGTCTGATAATCGGCTGGAGGATATGAGACATATAGTGATTTTGAGGTGGCTTGTTGTGGTGAAGTCAGTTGTGCCGTGACTACTGGTACCACAATCGCACATGAAACGATCGCACCACCTAAAATTCCTAAATGCGAATACTTGCCGAGCATGATTTTTGGGTAGTTTATGTGGTTGGGAATAAAACTATTTTCTAGCCCTTGGTAGGTGTTGTGGCAACCGCCGATCGAGCTAGATTTATTAAGTGTTTATACTTATTGTTGAGGCAAATTATAGCATTTCTATCGATCGCGAAAATGTATTGTAGCGATCGACTACCAAGCATCTCGCTCTCTAGCAGTCGCAGAAAAACTAAGATCGTTGTCTCCACCAGAGATGAGAATGTTCCGCCCAAAGATTGAAGGTGTGTTTAGTTTCCCCTATTCCAGTACCAAAAAGTCGGAGCGATCGCATCTTGCACCAGTTGAAGCGTATTAGTGCTTAGTATAGATCCAGGGTACCCACGAGGGGCACCCCTACAGGTTAATTTTGTAGCAGGGTGGATTAATTGTCGCATTAGCTTTATTTACTAAAAATCATCGATTGCGCTTACTTGAATTATTAGATTTACCACCGGAGACAATGCGATCGCTAAAATATGCGTCACCATCCACTAATTTCATTCAGAAATTGCCTCTCTGACTACAATAACCGTGCAATCGGAACCCTGCGCGATCGCTTCGGGAATATTACCTTGGATCTTCTGTTGGAGTAAACCCTCCCGACTCGCTCCCAAGATAATCACATCGCATCGTTTCTCGGCGGCAAGATCGATCGCCGTAGCAGCGATCGCATCAGAATAGAGTGGCAAAATAGTGGTAGGGGTACCTAAATGCTCCCGCACAAAATTAGCGGCTGTATTCAAGTTATTCAGATCTGGTTGAGTCTGATGAGGGTCGAAAAATTGACAGAGGTAAATCTCTGGATCGCGACTGAAAGAAACTAAAGCTGGCAATAACTTTAGAGCATACTGCATGTTGGGGCCGCCAGAAATCGGCACTAACCACCGATTGAGATTAGTCAGGCGTAACAGAGCTTCTACCGCAGAGTGCGGAGTTAGAAGCTTTGTTACTGATAATTGGCTGATGTTTTGTAAATTTTTACCCAATTTAATTAATACTACCGGACAAGGAGCTTGTCTAATTGCCGTATCCACGGTATTCCCAAAAATCCAACCTGGAGTAGCGGTTTTACCCAGCCAACCCATGCAGAGTAGATCGATATGTCGCTCTTTAATTGTCTCTAGAATAGTGCTAGCCGGATCGTGAGCGACGCGGATTTGAGTATGCACCGGAATATCCCAGATTTTGCCTTGGGCGGTGGCTCGTTCTAACAGTTGACGACTAGATGTAATATCTACAGCGGTTTCAGTGGGGGAACTGCCATGAGGGATGACGATCGCACAGAGGCATTCTAATTCGTAGTCGTGTTCTCTGGCGATCGCCGCAGCCAGTCGAAGTAGGGGATCGGCAGTGTGGGGATTGCTCAGGGGTACTAGTAACCGCCCCTTACCCGTAGCTGGCGATCGAGTTTGATAGACGATATAGGAGGGATGGGGCGGCGGTTTGAGGAGACTAATATTACTACTTACCCGCTTGGCTTCACAGCGAATAATATCGGCACGGGTAATGATTCCCACCAGTTTACGTCCCTCAATGACTGGTAAACGACTGACTTGATGGCAATCTAATAAATGCAAGATAGAGGTGAGCGGATCTTGGGGCGTAACCGTAATTATCCGCCTCGTCATAATTTTGCCCAAGGGGGTCTTGCGATCCCAAAGCTGGGAAGTGAGGACACCTAGATCGCTCTGAGTGAGGATGCCGACTAATATACCCCGATCTAAAATCGGAAATCCGCGATGGTGAGAACGCGCAAAGGCTTCTAGGGCATCATCGATCGTCATTTGACTAGCAAGTGTCTCCACCCGTCGTTGCATGATGTCAGCGGCGATTAAACCTTCCCAGCGTCGATCTGCTAAATTTGGACGTTCGATATTAATCCCCTTGCGGGTGAGTAAATGTTGATAAATAGAGTCGGGAAATAACTGTTCGGCGACTAGATAGGCAACCACCGAGCCAATCATGAGGGGTAATACTAGATTGAACTTAGCACTCATTTCCCAGACGATCGCGACTGCTATCATCGGGCGGCGGGTAATGGCACTGAATACAGCACTCATCCCCGTTAAAGCGTACACTGTCGGCGAACTCAGAATCGGATTAAAGGGCAGTAGGTCGCTGTAATAGCCACTTTGAATGCTTGTAGCTACTAAATTTCCCAAGGCGGCACCCAAAACTAAACTTGGTGATAATAACCCCCCTGGAGCCGTCGAACCAAATGCGACTAAGCACATCAAAAATTGACTCGCCAAAATCCAGGCTGCGGTTTGCCATTGGATATCACCAATCACTAAAAAATCTTTTAAATCTCTACTCCCTTGTAAAGCATCTGGTAATAAAGCAGTAATAATTCCAGTGATACCGCCAGCTACAGCGATTTTGACGGCTAACGATCGACCGTGAAATCGATCGTGATAGAACTGCAAACTTGCCAGCAAACTGCGATTGCAAATCGCGCCCACCAATCCACCCAGAATACCAACAACAATTAGTAACGGAATCTCAGCTACAGCAAACTGGAGCTGGATATTACTCAAGTCGGGAATCATCCCGCGCCCACCCAGCTCCAAGGAAACTACCCCACCCACTACAGCAGCGATAATTGCCGTTCCCAAAGTTAGATCGGGCAAATCTTGCAAGAGTTCTTCAATGACAAATATTACCCCCGCCAGCGGCGCATTAAAACTCGCAGCTAGCCCCGCCGCCGCTCCTGCGGCAATTAATTGACGTTGATAGGTGGGAGAAGTATTCGTCCAATAGCTCAATTGAGCGGCTAGGGCTGCACCAATCTGCACGGTGGGGCCTTGTCGCCCCAAAATTAATCCAGAACCAAGCGAGAGAAAGGTACTCAGCCATTTTACCACCGCCACCCGCAGATCTAAGGCGATTGGGACATACCCCAACGCAGCTTTGACTTGAGGAATACCACTACCCGTTGCTTCTGGAGCGAATCTTTCCACCAGTAAGCCACTCAAACCCCCGCCAACAATCCCAATCATCGGGAGTACCAGCCAAGCTGGATAGATTTCCGTCAAACCAACCCGCCAGCCTTCCAACCACAATACCGACTGTTTGAGGCTAACCGCAGCCAGAGCGGAGATTAACCCGATCGCACAGGCTTCAAAAATCGCGATTTGCTTTGGGCGTAATACTCGATCGCATTGTCGAGCAAACCAGGACATCCACATCGGGGGTAAATGCTGATAGCATAACGCGATCGAGTAATTCTTGTCTTGGAGCCAATCGATAATTGCAGTTCGCTCATCTGGTCTTAAATATCCGGTAGAGCTAGCTACTGCTAACGGTTGTGAAATTCTAGTTGCTAACCAGGAATCAACTTCAGCCCAACAAGAGCTAGTGGAGGACTTACTAGCAGTTGTACACTGCTTTTCCTGCCGATTATACGGGCTGCGAAGCTACACAAAAAAGGTCAGAGAAAAGGCTTCACGCAGCGATATTAAAGGATCGTTAGGGGTAGTCATGCTTTACAGTGAAAAGTCAGCAGTAACCTTAGAGTACCCTCGATCGAGTAAATTTACCCGAGGATTCGATCGTAACTATTGTAGCTGGCTTTGTTGATGCTAGAAATTTTGACAACATATTACCCGCCCTAACTATCCTAATAACTGCTAAATCAAACCCGATTGGTCGATCGATAAAATGGCTTTTTGACTACAGTAGCGGGGTGAAGTTTGCCCCGAATTTCGACATCTACTACCTGCCCGATTTTAGCAAATTCCGTCGGGATATAGGCAAGCGCGATCGCTTGACCGAGCGTCGGCGACATGGTACCACTAGTGACAATCCCTGCTACTCGACCATCGATCGCGATCGGATAATCATGACGAGCGATATACCGTCCCTGCATATTCAGCCCGACTAATTTCCGGCTGACTCCCTCTGCTTTTTGGCGCACCAAGACATCGCGCCCGATAAAATCTCCCTTGGTATCGAGATGGACGATCCACCCCAAGCCAGCTTCTAACGGCGTAGTCGTATCGCTAATCTCTTGAGAGTACAAACACATCCCAGCTTCCAATCGGAGGGTGTCTCGCGCTCCCAAGCCGCAAGGAGTCACCCCCGATGCGAGTAACGCATCCCATAGTTGTACGCCAATTTCGGGAGCGACCATGATTTCAAATCCATCCTCGCCAGTGTAGCCAGTCCGAGCAATAAAAGCGGGGTTTTTAAAAATAAAAGCTCTGGAATGACCAAAATTCGTTAACTGAGTCAGATCGATATCGATTAATGGCTGGAGATGACGGACTGTTTCTGGCCCCTGAACGGCGATCAAAGCTTGCTGGGCAGATAGATCCTCAAACTCGACCCGATTTAGATCTAAATGAGCCAATAACCACTCTTTATCCTTATCTTTCGTTCCAGCATTGACGATTAAAACTACATTTCCCACTTCCTCTTGATAGACAATGATGTCATCAATAATTCCGGCTTGCGGATTTAATAACACCGTATACTGAGCTTGCCCAGGTTGGAGACAACTTAAATCAGACGGAACTAAACCCTGAAGTTGCTCGATGGCATCTTTACCCCGCAGCGTAAATTTACCCATGTGAGAAATATCAAACATCCCCGCACCATTGCGAACAGCCTCATGTTCGGGGACAATCCCGCTAAACTGGACGGGCATTTCCCAGCCAGAAAAGGCAGTCATTCTCGCGTTGAGTGCGATCGCGCGATCGTACAAAGGAGTTCGGAGCGGGGAATTTGGTTCTAATGTAGCCACTATGTTTATTTACCGTGAATAAACAAGAATTATAGACATATATTCGATCGCTGGAGTGTAGAACTACAAATATCTACCAATCTAGATCGGGAGTTCGCATCCGTGGGGCCAAACAACACAACCTCAAGAATATTAGTATCGATCGTGTTTACAGGTATGTCCGGTGGCAAATCCTCTCAAGCCTTCGATCGCTCAAGCTTACAAAGATCGTATTAATGCGGCTAATGCACAATTAATTCACCTTACCTCGATCGCCTGACTAAACACATTCAAAATTTAAACATTTTAAATAGAATAGCTATGAAGGCATAATCTCTGCCAAGATGTTACCTTTAAAAAAGATTAAGTTTATCTATCGATCGATTCATCATTGGCAAAATTACCCGATCCTGAAACTAGAGCCAGAGATATTGCTAACTTGAGAGCAGCCTGTCGTCAGTTAGATCTAACAAACTTACTGTTAGATGAGGCGATTGCCCTAGCAGATGCACACCTACTCAAACAACGCTACCCACGAATATCGTCCGAATCCAATTATCTGCCCACACAGAGCCAAAGCTGAAGATCGCGATCGTCCGGGTAATTTATGAGCGAAGATGTTAAGGCACCAAATAATTG
>ENA-OFCF01000103-OFCF01000103.1-metagenomes-genome-assembly--contig:-NODE-103-length-42112-cov-10.474142_pt1 | contig 42112 bp, 35 predicted proteins | sample MGYA00153387_OFCF01 | MGnify analysis MGYA00153387 | reverse complement strand
TGATCTCTGCTGTCAAAAACAACCGTTCTCCCACGGATTTGTGTATAAAGATCAGCTCTTAAGCACTGGGCATCAAGCTGCTGGATCGGACGAGGAAGCCATTCCAGCCGACACCTGTGGCGTTGCGCTTGGCGGATTCGTGCGAGCGCTTCGTGCGGGAGGTGGAGGAGGTTTCCGCAGAGGCGGGAGGATTGCGGATACCGATCACCGTGGGTGCGGGCGAGGTGGTGATCCGGGAATTTTTAATCCCGAAGATCGGCAGGCAGAGCAAGGGCAAGCAACCGGTTTCGTGGGTGATGCTAGAAAAAGAGCAAGTCACCCGCGCGAAAAACGCTGGAGCAGTCTTCGGTCTAGCACCGGGCTTGAATCCAGAAATCATTGCTGTTGCACAACAATGCGGCCTGCAATTTTCACCTGGTGTGATGACTCCCAGTGAGGCCGAGCAAGCGCTCTCGCTCGGGTGTAAGTTGCTCAAGTTTTTCCCTGCCGAGAGGCAGCGGGTGGCGTGAGTATGCTCAAGTCATCGAGTCGCTTATGGCAACGGCTTGATGAAGATGTCTTTGAAATAGATTGTGCTTTTTGGATCGTGCGCTTGCAGAGCGATCAGGCCTTCACCGATTTTTCGTTCGGGAGTGTTGTTGGATAGGGTTGGATCCCAAACTGCTGGCTGGGTCCAATCAGTAGTTACCTTGCCGTCGATAGAAATAACGATGTGATTTCCTTCCACTTTGATCGAGTAATCGAACCAGACGTCATCTTTGTGAGGTGCGTTATCGAGAACATCAGCCACGGCATACAGTCCGCCAGACTTTTTTTGGTCGGTGTGGGTTGCATTCACTTGGCACTCGTATCCTGCGGGTGGCCAGCCTTTTTCGATAAATGCGGTGTGCAAATAGATACCGCTATTCGAGCCGGTAGTCGTTTTGACCTTGGCCTTAAATTCGAAGTTCTTAAACTTCGTATCGCCATTCGTGCCGACATAAAAAAGGTGAGCGCGACCGCCGCTGACGATGAGTTCGCCGTCTTTGACTGAGAAGACCTCGGCAGATTGATTTTCAGTGGCGGCGTTAGATTTCCAGCCCGCCAGATCTTTGCCGTTGAACATTTGGACCCAGCCTTCATCTGCCGTGGCTGCGGTGCAGAGAGTAAAACCGGCTAACAAAGTGAGCAGTTTGTGTTTCAACATGGAGGGAAACTGAGCGCTAGCGCTCGTCATGTCAAGCTGTCCGGTGTCATCGGTTGAAAAGCCGATGATCCAAGGACGGAGAAGCGTCCGCAGGCTGATCTGAGTCCCAAGTAATCTCGAGAACGTGGAATTTTCCACCGAGTTGGCTCGGATGAGTGAGGGTTTGAAACTGGCGTAGCAGCGGATTATTTGGGATGCCTTCCTGATCTAGCAACCAATCGCGTCCGTTTTCTGTAAGCCATGCGCCTTGGTTTTGAAACATCAGCGGGCGGCCTCCGAGTGCGATAGAGGTTTCTGCAAGTGCAGTGAAATCGACGTGGGCCGTGATGTCACACAAGCCGAAATTTTCTAGCGGATTCTCACCGGCTTGGTGTTTTGAAAACGTGCGCAGCGTGCCTGTCATTCGGTCTGGATGATAGTATTCTGGCCGAGCGAATCCGTAATCGATCCAGATCATCAAGCCACGATCCAGTGCACGGACTATTGGTGTTAGGAACTCGCGAATCCCGGTGCGAACTTCTGTCCGGTAGCCCTCAGGAAAACTTTCGCCGAGCCGTGCAAGGTGATCCAAAAGCAGTGAATCCTCGATTTCGCGAGTTTGCCAAACCAAACGCTGCTCTGTGGAGAGTGCCACCACGCATTCAATCCAGCGTCCAGCACACCGCTCGACGACATGAAACGGCAGAGCATCGATCAGCTCGTTGCCAAATGCGATTCCTAACAGCGGATCGACGGCGAGTTCTAGCAAATCTGTGAGAAAACGAACACATGGACTGAATGCGGCAAGATTCGAGCGCTGAGCAGTCTGGAGCGCCGGAAGAGGCTCCGGGATGACATACTCAAGGCACCCGAAAGCCTGCGCGTCCAAAGCCGCGATCTCACTGAGGACATCGTTTGCCAGCCTGCCATCATGGGCACCGCACTCGATGATGCGCCAACGGGTGGGACAGCCGGCTTCTCGCCAATAGCAGAGAAAACGCCGTGCCAGAATGTTGCCGAAAAGTGGCCCAACGCTCACGCTGGTGAAAAAATCACCGAGCCGCCCAGTTTGCTGGATGCCTTTTGCGTAGTAACCCAGCTCGGGATGATAAAGTGCCAATGCCATGAAATCAGCGAATCCGAGTGGGCCAACGCAGCGGATTCGGTCGTGCAAAACTCTCGCCAACGAAGGAGTTGCGGAAGACGGCATGATCGGGTAGGTATCCGGCCACGCTGATGCCTGTGAGGGCGTGGGCGAGTCGGAATCAAGCATGGCTACGAATACTATGATGAATTACAAGGAGAACGACAAGCCGCGTTTCTACAAACGCAAAGGCTTGTGGTTGGTGTTGGTATTGTTAGTTTTTATCGCGGGCGGAGCAGGCTGGTTATTAATCAAAAACTACACGCGTCCCTTCCGTGAGAGAGCGGAAACTTACGATCTGAACCGCATCAACGACCTTGAAATCCCGAGTGTGATCGTGGACCGCAATGGCAAGGAAATCGGCCGGATTTTCGTCCAAAACCGCAGCATCATCTCGGTAAAAGATGTTCCCAGAATTTTCATTGATGCCTTGCGAGCAGGTGAGGATCAACGTTTCGAGTCACACGACGGCGTCGATTACGTAGGGGTTTTCCGCGCGGTCTATCTGAATTGGAAAGCCGGAGAAACCACGCAGGGAGCCAGCACAATCACTCAACAACTTGCGCGAAATGCTTACGATCTGAAAAGTGAACGCAAGAAATGGGGCTGGAGTGATAGAGAGCGCAAGATCGTTGAAATGTTCCTCGCTCGGCGTATCGAGAAGCGGTATAGCAAGCAGGAAATTTTGGAGTTTTATCTCAATCGGATTTACTTTGGCAGCGGTTATCACGGGATTCGTTCGGCTTCATTGGGATACTTCGGCAAGGAGCCTAACAAGCTCAATGCGATTGAAAGTGCGGCCATCGTGGGCGCGATCAAGAATCCCTCTAACCTCTCACCGATTAACAATCCTGAAGGCAACCGGCGTTCGCGCAATCTTGTGTTAGGCCGCATGGTGGATCTTAATGCACTCAAACGCAGAGAGGCGGAGCAGCTTTACACCGCGCCTTTGCGACTGAATCCCAAACCACTGCAGCGTGGCACGACTCATTTATATGAACGCATCGCGGAAGCGGTGGGGCAGGCACTCGGCGAGGACGCGCTAGCGACTGGCGGTTTTAAGATCCACACCACGATCCTCAAAGAAGCGCAGGACGCTGCGGAAAAATCACTGCGCGAAAGCCTAACGAACGCTGAAGCCAATCCCGGATATCGCGGCCAGAAATATCAAGATTACCGGAAAAGCAGCAACAAACCTGCCGAGTATCTGCAAGGAGCTGTGCTCATGGTGGATCACGAATCAGGCGATGTGCTGGCTCACGTCGGTGGGCGGGATTATGCGCAGGTTCCCTATGATTTTATCGAGATGGGCAAACGCCCGCTTGGCACTGCATTTTTTCCGTTCATCTATGCGGCGGGATTAGAAAGCGGCCTAACACCTGCGTCATTGGTGCAAGATGAAGAAATGGACAACCGCTCGGTGATGGTCGGCGGGCGCGAGGGCATTCTCGGCGAGTGGGGCATGGAAGTTTCCTCGCCAGTTTATGAACGCAAAGGGATTCCGCTGCGCCGGGCACTCGAGTTTTCGAAAATCGCGGCCACGGTGCGTTTGGCTGACATGGTCGGCTTGCAACAGGTGGTCAACACGGCCTGCAAGTTTGGTTTTCCATTGCAGAAAGCCGAGCTACTTCCCCGCATCGCGGTGGGTTTTGAAGAAGTTTCACTGAAACAAGCGGTGCGTGCGATGTCGGTTTTTGCCAACGCTGGCGAAATTTCTGCGTCGCCTTGGGTCTATGTGGATCGCGTCGAAAATGCCAGCGGTCGGTCGATCTATCGGCGCCAGCGCTTTCCGATGGTAAAAACCCAGATCATCAACGCGGCCACTTCCTGGCAGATACACAGCATGATGGCAGGGTCCCTTAACCGCGGCAGCTCGCTGGGCACACTCGATGACATCATCGAAAAGCCATTCACAGGTGCTGGCAAGGGCGGCTCCACTCATGATTTCGCAGATTGCTGGTTCCTCGGTTATAACCCTCGGATCACCTGCGGTGTTTGGACCGGGTTTCTATCAGCCAACGGCCAGTCAATCTATCAGGGTGCGTTCAGCAAGGATCTGGCAATGCCTGTATGGCGCGCAACCATCAATGCGGCCGCTCCATCATTTAGTGGAGGCAGCCCGCAAGCGCCAACGAATATCGTGAGTGCCAAAATTTGTTCGATATCCGGTCAACGCGCGACTCAATACTGCCAAGAATACGCAGAGAACCCAAACACTCCGGTGGTCAAATCCGTCTCGACTACAGTGGATGAATATTTCCGCGAGGGCACCGATAAACTGCCATTCTGTAACGTGCATTCCGGCGGAGCCAGCAACGACGACCGCAGTCACGATATCACCTCGTTAGGATTGGCGGTCTCCAGCGCGGTTCCAGTCCGGCCCAAAGCCCCAGTTCTGCTAGGCAATGATCCTTATCACACCGAGATTCCCGCCTTCGCGATCACTTCGGAAGAGCCGGGACTGGTGCGCAAACGCACCAACGTGCTCGATAGCCTTGACCTCGATGCCGTCGAGGAACCAATCCTCATCAAGCACCCAAAACGGCTAGAAATCGAAGATGAGTGATTTGAAAATCACGGCGTAATGTCGGAATGGAATCAGTCTGGGGATGAGCAGGTAAAACTAGCAGATGTAGCTCGTGCTAATGATAACCGAGTTGTCCGTCTTGAGAGCGGCAGCAGTGAGCATCAAGCCGTGCTGCCAGCTTAGGCACCCCGCATCAGCGAGATCTCAGCAAGCGTGACCATTTTGCGCAGCAGTTCCTCACGCGGCACGGTTTTCAGATCGGCAACCGGCACTGCGCGTTCAAGCGTGAACTTCCCAGAACGAGTGCGACGCAACGCACTGAGATGGCCGCCGCAGCCGAGTTTTGCACCGATGTCGTGCGCGTAAGTCCTCACGTAAAATCCCTTCGAGCAATTTACGATAAAATCAATTTCTGGTAGATCAATCCGTGTAACCTGGTAGCCACTAACACGAACCGGACGCAATGCGCGTTCGACCACCTCGCCCTTGCGTGCAAGTTTGTAAAGCGGCACGCCGTCTTTTTTGATGGCGGAAACCATCGGCGGCAATTGCTCGAACTCACCGGAAAAACTAGCAAACGCTTGATCGATCTCGGTCTCACTCAACGCAGGCACCGGCTTAGTTTCTAACACTTCACCTTGGCGGTCTTGCGTGCTAGTAGAAGCACCAAGAGTCATTGTGCCGTGATATTCTTTATCCTCACTCATCAACAAATCTTGGATCTTCGTGGCTCTACCAATCACTAACATCAACAGTCCTGTGGCCATCGGGTCGAGCGTGCCGCAGTGGCCGATTTTCTTGGTATTCAGCGCACGCCGCGCGATCGCCACCACATCGTGAGAAGTCATTTCAGGTGCCTTGTCGATTAACAATACTCCGCTCGGTCCGTGTTCATCTGCTGGATTGGGTCTCATAAATTGATAGATGTTATAAATTGCGGCGCTCAGCCTTTGACTTCATCGATTCTCATGCGGATGGCTCCCAGCACACTCGCTTTCGCCTCTAGCAGCGGGCCTTTCATCCGGATGCCAGCCGCTAGCGCGTGTCCACCGCCACCGAACTGCGCGGCAATCTGACAAACATCCAAAGCGCGGTCCTTCGAGCGCATCGATACCCGGATTTTTCCTTCAATCAATTCTTCGAAAAACACCGCGACGCGCACCCCGCGAATCGCGCGAATGGTATCGATGAGCCCTTCGCTATCCTCTGGCAGAAGCGCTAAATCAACGCGTGTCTGATCCAGTAAATCCCAACTGGCAACGATGCCATCGGGGGAAATTTCTAACGTTTTGAGCAACTCACGCATCAATTCAAGGCGGCGGAATGGAAGCTCGTCGTAGGTAGCTGAGTTGATAGATCCCACATCCAGCCCGCGGCGAATGAGATCTGCGGCGAGTTCGTAAGTCTTCGCGGTAGTAGAAGGATATTGGAACGAGCCAGTATCAGTGGAAACAGCCACGTAAATCGCATCGCGAGTTTCTGCAGGCAGCGGAAAGCCCAGCGTCTGAATCAAGTCGTAGAGAATCTGTCCAGTTGCGGGACTGGCAGAATCAATTAGAACAAGATCACCATAACGAGTGTTAGAAATGTGATGGTCGATGTTGAGCAAGATTTTGGCTTTCGACGCCGCATGCAGCGCTCTCTCACCCAGACGCGGGTGAGTGGCTGTGTCGAGCGCGATCGCCACCTCGGCCTCGACCGGAACGGCGGGCGGGGTTTCAATTTTTTCTGAACCAGGCAGAAATGCTAGATTTTCTGGCAACCCATCCTCATTGATCAATCTGACCGATTTCCCCATCGCCATCAGCGAGAAACCCAGTGCGATCTGGGAGCCAATCGCATCACCATCTGGCCGGACATGGCTGAGAATGACAAAAGATTGGTGATTTCGCAGCACCTCACCGATCTGGTCGAGGCTGGCATTGGCAGTGGAATTCGATGAATCGCTCATGGGGTGGAACCGCGGCGCGGGGGGCGGATTCTTGTCATCAACAGCGACGGCGCAAGAAAAAACCATGCAGAATTTCCATCCCCTCCGGTGTCGCCTTTCACTGGCGCAACATGCCGCTACAGCATCGGACGAGTCGCGCTTCTCATTCGTTACGGCATCATCAGCATGGCTGAAAGACGCCGAGTATGCGGACGCTGGTTGGCGGAAACAGGACTTTCACTTCAGTTCTGGGAAATTGAAGCATCTCCAAAATAAAAGATTTTCGATATGTTACTCATTCCTTTTGGACAATATCGTACCACCAAGATGAGTCTATTTCCATACGCTCTGCTAGCTCCTTAATCATTGTTAGACCATCAGTCGAAACGGTTCGGACTTCTTCTTTCACAATTCCACAAAGAGTCTCGAAGGCTAAACCATACTCTCCTACATTCAAAAAATGCTCTACTTCCGAAACTTCGTGGTCCGTAAAGTCAATCATCAATCCTAGCAATTCTTTTAAATCACTCTCTAATTTTCGATAGTCCGTTTTCATGGATTCCTTGGAACGTTGGTGGGAAATCCAGTTATGATTTCACCACCCTTTTTCTGGCTTTCAAGAATAACAGTCATGTCTATCCCGTCCCGTGTGCCAGTAACGACACTCCTTCCGCCACGACCGGGAACTACTAGTGAAAGTGGGTCTGTTGCGACATCCGAAATTTCGTGCATCACTCGATCACCCGACCAATTCTGTGGAAAAGAAGATTTACCCGCTCCTCCTGGAAACAAATGACCACCACCAGTAGCATCACCTGTCAGAATGTGAGTAGTGCGTTGAGAACTAGCCAAGTTTACAGCTTCATCTCCATATCGAAGAACTTTTCCACTTGTCGCGGCCCAGCCAGCAAAGGGAATCATTGCCGCAAAACCGATTGTAGCATCTGTGTAATTCCCTTCAGCCAGATATAGTAATGCCCCTGCTCCATCGGCGAATTCACCAGGCCCAGGAATTAATCCAACACCGTCCAATCCATAATGAACGGTTGACAAGACATCGCTCCAGCCTGCGTTGTAGTTGACCGCACTTCCTTTCCCGTAACCGCCCGTGCAGGCGTTTCTTTCTGCACACAACCCAAAAGGATCGCTTAGTGAAATCGGATTTCCATCTGCATACGCAAACCAGTTACTTCCTCCACTGAAACCTATCGGATCCGCATTTAGGAAGCGGCGGATGATGGGATTGTAATATCTCGCCCGCATGTGGAGCAGGCCGTTCGGGTCGGTATGTACGCCTTGGGCTCCGTTGAAGCGGAATGGAGTGTCGTAGGAGCCTTGCCGCCATGTTTCTTTGCCGTAGGGATCGTATTCAAAGCGGTCGAGAATCGTGCTGCCGTTGTCGGCGGTCAGGGCGGTGGTGCTGCCGCGACTATCAAAGTGATAGGTCGTGGTAGTAGTAACAGTACCGACGGTATTGATTTCATACAATAGTCCGAGACCATAGATATAGTAGGTTTTTTGCCCTCCGGGCTTTTCCCGCACGAGGGCGCGCGAAAGTGAGGCATTCGTGTCGGTGGTCCATTTCGTTTCGCCGCCAGCATCGGTCAATCCGATGCGGCTTCCCGCAGGGTCATAAGTGTAGGTGAGTCCGCCTGCAGATAGAAGTTGGTTGCGCGTGTTGTAGGTAAAGCTGGTAGATGCAGAGGCTCCGAGCGGACCTGTGGTTAAGTTTCCGTCGTTGTCATTGACCGTGGCCGTGCCGTTGAAGGTGGAGAGACGGTTGTCGTCATCATAGATGGCGCTGAAGGCGGGTGGAGTGTGCGGGTGCAGGGATGGGAAAACGATTTCCTGATCCTGCCGACCTGCGGCGTCGTGGCGATTGGCGGCGTAGTAGAGCGGTGTGCCATAGGAGTTGATCTCGCTGACGCCGCGCATCTGGCCTGCGGCGTCCCATGCGTGGCCGCGTTTGGTGCCGTTGGGGCGCTCGACGAGTTTCAGTCGGCCGTTGATGTCATAGTGGTAGCGGGTGACACGGTTGGCCCAGTCGGTGACGGTTTCGAGGCGGTTGAGGGTGTCGTACGTGTAGAGCACGCTGCCGCGGCCGTCCGGGTAGATGATTTCGGTGAGGTTGCCATTTCCATCATGGCGGTAGCCGATGGTTTTGTTGCGGGCATCGACATAGTTGCGCAGCCGGTTGCGGCTGTCGTATTCGGTGAAGGAAACTTCCTTGGTGCCGGTGCCCGTCGCCTCTTCGGTGAGTTTTTGCAGGTTGCCCTGTTTGTCGAGTTTGCGAGTGACGGTAGCCACGGTGACGCCCGCCTGCTTGAAGATGGTTTGATTGAGCCGCGACATGTTGTCGTAACCGAAAACCGCCCGGTCGGTGGAAGGCTCCGCGATGTAGTCCTGCATTCCGCGGTTGTTCCAATCTCGCGTGGTTTCCTTGAGCAGCGGGGTCTTGAGACTGATGAGGCGGTCATTGTAATCGTAGTCGAAATCGAAGAGTTTGCCGCGTTTGTTCGTGAGCGTATCTTTGTTGCCATTGGCATCAAGCGCAAGAGTCGTAGTGTGGGTGAGGGCGTTTTCCGTTTGCCACACTTCACCGCGCCAGTTGTAGCGGGTGGTGGTGATTTTGGATAGAGGATCTGTGATCGTCTGCAGTTCACCATCAGCGTTATAGCTGCTGTAGGTGGTGTGGCCAAGCGGGTCGATGACGCTGGTGAGGCGGCCCGCCGCATCGTTTCCGAACTGCGTTTTCTTTCCAGCGGCATCCAGAGACCAGTCGCGCCAGTCACGAGAATCGTAGTGATTGGAAATCACGGCGTTGCCCGCCGCCGTGGCGGGAAGAGAGGTCGAGAGGGTTTTGCCGGTCTGGCTGATCTCGGTGGTGGTCCAGTTGCCCTTCGCGTCTCTGATTTGCGACGGGTTGCCTGCGGAGTCATAGACGATTTCCGTCGTGTGGGAAACCCCGTCCACCGCCGGGAGGGTGGTCACACGGGGCTGCCGCCGCTCGTTGTAGCTAGTGCTGGTGGTCGCGCCGTTGCGGTCGGTGTGGTCCAGCAGGTTGCCGCGGGCATCAAAGACGAATTCATCGGTGGGCCTGACGGGAACCTCATTCACCGTGACTGACGGATACTTGATGGTCCTCGCGTAGCCGTAGGAATCGTAGTTGAGGTATTCGGTGATGTTGTCGGCGGCGTCGGTCACCGACAACAGTGTTCCGTCCGTATTGTAGGCATTGGTTTGGATGAGCTGGCCCTTGCGGTCCCACACTTGATAGATTTGGTGTTTCGTGGTGTAGGTGTAAGTCACGTCGCCACCCCTGAAGTCCCCTTCAAACCACAACCGAAGATCGGAATCATAGGTATTCAAGCGGAGGTAATAGGGATTCGGATCATCGTCGCTCCTCTTTGGAGCATAGACCGCGTAGAGGTTATGGTTTTTATCGTAGTAATAATAGTGCGGCAGGAAGACATTGCCATTGCGCCCGTTCCGACTCGGGCTGGCAATTTGGTTCAAGTGGTTTTGTCCATCGTAGCCCATGTGACTGCGGTTTCCGAGAGGATCCTCGACCGCGTGGCAGCGCCCAGCGCCATCATAGTAATACGAAGTCTGGTCGGAATGCGAATTGCGCTCGATATTACAGAAGCCGGAGTAGAAAAACGCGGATTCCTTGGCGGGATCTCCGTGCATCCACTGCCTGTCAACGGTACCATTGCCGTTGTAGAAATTGCGGACCACCACGCGGTAGCGTCCATCGGTAATCTGATCAATCCTGCCGCCGTCGTATCGGTAGGTTTCCGTCGAGTCTTCGGGGTCATCGGCCGTTTCTAGATAACCATTGATGTAACCAAAGGTGATGCCACGACTCAGTGTTCCGGCGCTTTCGGTTATCGTGGTGATGCGTCCTCCGGTTCGGCCAAGTGTGAGCGTGCGGCCGTATTCGTCCTCCACGTAGTCCAGGTCGTCGCCAATATAATGGAATGTCGCGGTGTTGCCGTGAAGATCCTCAATCTTTTCGATCCTGCCTAACGCATCGAAGCGGAAAATCCGCCCATGGCGTTCTTTTAAAACGTATTTGTTCGCTACCTTTTCCAAAGACATCGTGATGCCAGCGGGAGGCACGTAGGTTATTCCGTCCGGCATCCGCACGAATTCAATCGCCCGGCCTCCGAAATTGATGCTCACACCGTTGTAACCGATCTGATCGACTCCCCATTTGGCGACAAGCGCAGCAGCAAGCCATTCCCGTGGAGTGGTGTGATTTCGATAGAGCTGGTCGGCAGCCGCCAGAGCGAGAAGGTAAGGTGCGGCCTGGGCAGGCGTGGTTCCTCCCAGAGAGGCGCTGGTCGCACTACGTTCTACGGCACGGATATTCAGGTTGTAGTCCCATCCGAATCCCAGTCCCGGGGAATTATCCAAGTGACGATTTGAATCGTAATTACGTTTGAACGAAAGGCCAACGGGGAAATCCTTCCCGACCGAAAGATCCTCCCTGTTCAAGGTGAATGCCCCGGTGGCCATATCCACCGGATCGGCTCCCATGTAGCGTTGAACTGTGATAGGGTCGTGAGCGGGAAATTGCAATCCGGAACCAGTCAAGGCGTAGGCTGTCTGGCTGTTATACGCATCTATTAGCAAAACAGGATTGATGCCACCCGTTTGTGTGGCGTAACCGCCGGAATAGACGTCCGATATGATCATTCGGACTCGAAGCGACGAGACGCCTGCAAATGCGTGATCCTGCCATATTCCCAGTGTGGTATTGGGGACATCCGGCAGCAGCAGCATGGCCCCTGGTTCGTCCTTGAGCGTTTCGAGCAGTGTGATAGAGGCAGTTGGAAAGCCCTGACTGACCAGCCGCGATCTGACAGTGCTCCAGTTGGCTGCCGTGGCCCGGTAGATCCGGGAACCTTGGGCATTGGCCTCTTGGAGCACTTTGATCGTGGACACGCCCGAAACTCCTGAGCCTTGGAACTGTTCCAATACGCCGTGTTCTAGCGCGCTGTCGAAATGGGCAGAGAGTCCCAAGGAGCCCATGGTCGGCTCGAAATCGTTGCCGTCGAACGACAAATCCCCCGTGTATTGGAGATCGGCATCAATGAAGTAAGAAGCTTCTTGAACCATTCTGCCGAAGCGGTGAAAACATGTCCCATTGGACCCTTTATAGCCATGCACCAGATGCCGGTTCATCTGGCTGTTTTGCAGCCACGTCAACCCTATGATGTTGAGGAGTTCGGTCCTAACTTCCCATGAAGTTTGCGAAGGATCGACCTTGACGTAGCCGTCGAGAATTTCCTGCCGTTTTCGGAGCATTTTGCCGCTTGGATCGAACCCATAGAAAATCGCGGCCGCATGGTTCGTCCCGTTGCGGTACTTTTTCACATCCGTTTGGTCGATGGTCGGGATACGGTCCCCGACGGGCAACGTGGGGTTGCGGTCGTCATGATCGAAGAATATGATCCCGGTGGTGCTGCTCTGGTCAACGATTCCGTGCGGATGATCGACATTGAGTGAAATGTCCAAAGCATCGGCTGGCGCGGGGACGTTCACGCTCGCCCACGTGTTCTCGTTCCTTCGCAAAGTGGCGGTATTGTCGGAAAAAACCAGCGAGAGCTTCTCCCCGTTCAACGACACAAGCGGAACCGAATCCGTGAAGGCCGTGCTCGTGAAGGTGGAAGCTGTGTAGTCATACTGGCCGATCTTCACATTGAGCGCTGCCGTCCACATGGCGGGGATTTCATCCCAGTCATCAACGGGAAACCACGAGAAGGCCGTCACATAGGAGTTCGCCGAATTTGGAATGTCCGCCAAGGATGCAAATGAATACTGCTTCCGCTGCCTCACACCGATCAACTCATCGACGCCAGCGTTCGGTTTGTTATCCGCAAGCCAGGTCAGAAACGTGGAAGTGTGATCCCGTAGGTAGTTCCGGAGATTCGCTTCCAGCATTCCGCTGGTATAATAGGAATTCACCGTTCCTCCTGCAGCGGTCAACATGTCCGACTTTGAGAGATTCGCGGCGGTTGCGATGTCGATTTTGGCACTGGGCGTGCGAAGAGTCTTCAATGAGGGATCCACGTTTCTAACAATGTCTTCCGCGTCGGTGAAAACCACAGTCACGTGGGGAAAATTATGTAATGACGAATCCGAAGCATGCAGAACCGAATTGATCGGGTAACCCCGCGCCCCGAAATAGAAAGACCGGTGGTAACGAAACCGCATTGCTCGGGTCACGGTGACGTTTGAAGACAGCTTGAATACGGTCCGGAACTGAGAATCGGTGAGTCCCGGAAATGGCTGAGCGGTGGAACTCAACGGAATGATGTTGAGCCATTCGGAGAGCAGGCTGTCGGTCATTGAAACCAATCCAAACCGATAGCCGGCGGTATATCCCGACGCTCTTAACAGCGCCACCATCAGCGAGGAGGTATCAAAGCTGTTGCCCTTGCCTTCGAGCAAGGTCATCGTCGCCCCTTTGACAGAGCCGTAATAATGCTCGTATGCGATGTGGTTGCGGCAGTAGAGGAAGATTTTCAGCGGGTCGTGCTGCAATCCCTTGGCTAACTCTTCGATTTCGGGAGTGATAGCGGTGGCGGAGACTGTTTCAATGGACCCGGTTTCCATAGAGGATGACATTGCTGCAAGTGGAGGAGTTCCTCCAATGACGCCGCCTCCCCCGGCCGCTTCAGCTTCGGGAGAGTTTTTCAGGGATTCTGCGATCAAAGGTGCAAGGGCTACAGATGGAACCCCGCCCCAATAACCGGGTTCTTCCGCGTAAAGAACCGGGCCGAGGAGAATCCAACTGATTCCAGTTAGGAGAAAATTGAAGAAGAGTCTCATGATGTGATTATTCCAGGTTGCCTTCCGCGTCGGGCACAAAGCTTTCAGTCGTAAGCGGCGAGGTGGTGCTCGTCAGCCGGTTGGCATCGTCATAGCCATAATCGACGGCTTGCGCTCCCGAGCTTGTTCCCGTATTGTTCGTCCCCGGATCGAGTTCAAGGGCGATTTCGTCGGCATTCGAAATGCCGTCGCCGTCCCAATCCTGAAGCCCGTCGGCGATGCCGCTGCCGTTTGTGGAAAAGCGGAACGGGTTAGTGCCCAGCGTAGTGATCTCATCAAAATTGGAAACCCCGTCGTTGTCGTAATCGGCGTTCTTCGCCTGTTGCAAGGTCGTGACGGTGGTGTCGTCCACATAATGAAGCCTGACGAAGTATTTGGGCGAGTCAGACCCTAACACATCGTGCCAAAGACCATCCCCAAAGGTCATGGCCGGTTCGTATTCCCAATTCACAAGGTCCACACTGGTCTGGATAAAATAGGTGCGACCACTAACACCTTGCCAGTCAAGATGCCAATCGGTCTCAGAAGCGCGGGTGAAGGATGCATCCGGCTGTTCGGGCATGGCGGGTGGGTCATCACCCGTGGCATGATGCGCGGCAGTGAAACAAACCAGCAAAGTGGTGAGAAAGTGGCGTTTGGTTTTCATTATCATTACCTGCTAGTGTTTTGATCGCTGGGCGAATCAAGGCGGCGCGGTTCGGAAATCCAAGTGGTCAGATCCTTGGGTTGCGGTGGATTAGCGCGATGGCGCGCCTCGGCCTCAATACGGGCTTTTTCCCGCCCAGCATAGGCGTCTTGAAGGCGAACCCCTTCGATCCGATAAAGTTCGTGAAGGCTGGTTAGAACATCGAGCGCACCGGGTATTGTTGCATCGCCCTTTGTGACGACGAAGCCGGGGCCATCGGCAGGGATCATCGGGATTTCTGGCATAGTATGAGTGCGGCCACTCTTACTAACAGAACGCCGCCGCATACTCGAGTTTTCATTGCCTAACCCCATCAGCAGCGAAAACTTCCGGCCTTGCCATGTGAATTCTGAAAATCCACTTAACAGATTGAAGTCCACATCGCTCCAAGCGGACATTGCTTCCTCGTGATGACCATTAGGCCACCATTTCACCAACGTGCGGCGGCGGTCATAGACCGTGGCGGAAACGTAAACGATTTCGGTTTTGCGGTATTTGGCCCGCATTATTGCCATGCGTGCAAGAACGGCAGGGTCGGTGATTTCCCGTGCTGGCAGGGGCGGAGGCACTTCCGGATAATTGGGTTCTACGATGATATGTTTGGTTAGTGTGACCGTTTTTTGGACGGGTTTCATGTCCGGCAAAGGCGCGGGTTCGATACGCACGATAGGTTTTGTTAGTGTTTTGAGAATATTCAATTCTGGCTCTTGCATTGGTGGCGACGGCGGAGACGGTGTGCCATCGTGTAAACGGTCTGTGATTGCTGTTGCCTCCAGTTGGGATGACATCGCTGGACCATTCGCCGCTAATCCTGCGTCCTGTGCAGCAAGGAACTGAGAAACAAGCGAGAACACCAAAAGAGACGAAATGCTGACCTTCATCGGTAGAAATAATTTGATTTTAAACTGGCAAGGAAATCCTTCCAGGTGGACGGGGAGTCAAAAAGCCGAACGCAGTCGACTGCGATGGCCTTTAGCCACCTCCCGAGGGCGGCAGCTTGGACATTCGCCACCGCCTCCCCGGCCTTTCGGTCGGTTTGGCGGCATCGTTGCGGTCGATGCCGACCGCTGCGTTCGGGGTTTTTGAATCCCCATCCGCCTGAGCGGACATTCACAGAGCAAAGAAATGGATGGAATCTGGCAAGAACTATTTTCAGAAAAAGTCGGAAATGCGGAAAACTGGGTGGAGAAGGGTGGCCATGGGCGCAAAGAAAGGCAATCTCTGCTTTTCTCGCATGGAGCGACGAATATTGAATGTGGAGATTCGCGGTCCGCTTGTTCTTGGATCACGGCAGACTGAACGCAATTTACCGCAAGTGATTGAAAACCAATGAGATTCTCCAAAAGAAGCGCTCTTTTTGCAGGAAGGAATGGTTCTTCAACGAAAAGGATCGGTATTCCGAATGCAGGGAACGGTTTTCGAAATAAAGGAGCGTTCCTTTTAATCGCGGGAGCGGTCCCTCAAGGCTCGGGCGCGGTTCTTTGACTAGCGGGAGCGGTATTGCGTCCGAGGGAACGGTTTTTCAGGCGGAGGGAACGGTAATCGGGTTAGAAGGAGCGGTTTGTATTGCCGAGAGAGCGTTCCGCTTGATTGAGAAAGCGATTCTTTTGGATGAGGGAGTGACGAGGGTTTTTTGGGGATTTCTCCGTCCATGAGGTAGCCCGGTGGAGGAAGGAATCAAATTTTGCGGCCCGGAAAAAGAAGCGTCCCCTCCCACCCGGTGAGGAATTTTTCGGTGTGCTCGATTTATGAGACAACAGGCATCATTCTGGACTTGCGGAGCGCACGTCTGATCGGCAGAGTCCGCACAAATGAATGAGGAAAATTCGATTTGGAAGGGCAGTCCGTCACAGTGGCTGAATATCGGACCATTCGGTGTCTCGATTGCGCTCGGAGTGGCCATCATCGTCGGCGGCATGTTTTTCCCACCGCTTTTCGCCGCCATCATCCTGCCACTTGGATTCATGGTTTGGAAATATCTAGTCGTCAGAACTCAAGTCTTCGAACTCACCAGCGAACGCCTGCGCATCACCCGCGGCGTAATCAACCAACAGGTCGATGAAATTGAACTCTATCGAGTCAAGGATTCACTGATGATCCGCACCTGGTGGATGCGTCTTACTGGCCTCGCATCGATCCAACTCGAAACCTCAGACCGCACCATCCCCAGTCTAACCATCCCTGCCATCCATGGCGGAACCGAAATGCGCGAACTGCTCCGCAAACAAGTCGAGTTCCAACGCGACAAAAAACGCGTCCGCGAAATGGACTTCGATGAAACCGCCAGCGGCGATGTCGGCAGTGACATGGTGGGCTGATGATATAAACTAGCAGAATCTTCTGTTGGAAACCACCTATCGGTTTAGCTCTGAAATTTCAGGTGCATTCCTAACGATCTCGCAGCCATTCCAGCGCGAGTTTTGCGCAATCAATCAACCGCACTCCCTCCAGCCAGAGTGAGAGTATTTTCACAACTTCCAACAGCTAACGCCACAATCCCTAGCAGCCATGGCACCACGCGATTTCTATTGGGCGTCCTCTCCCCAATCAAAAATCCAAAATCAAAAATCATCACTCGTCAATCTCTCCCTCTTTTCTCCCCATCGACGTTCGACGTCCATCTTCCTCTCCCCCACTTTCCAATCTCAAATCCCAATCTCTTTTCCCTTCTCCGCATTTCTTCGCGCCATCCGCGATTTAAACGGATAGTTCCCGATCATTCATTCATCTCACAATCTCTGCAATGTCCGCTCAAAAAGCCACGAAGGCCATACGAAAAGCCGGCACAGTAAGCACTCCCGCCGCCCTGTTCGTGCCGGAAAAACTCGCCACACTCGTTCAATACTTCTGCCACGAAAAGGTCATCCTTGATGCGAATCTGGCGGAGCTTTACGTCGTTGCGACCAAAGCTCTCAACCAAGCTGTTCAGCGCAATCTCGAACGGTTTCCTACCGACTTCATGTTCGAACTTACGGAAAATGAAGCGGCAAACTTGAGGTCACAATTTGTGACCTCAAAATATGCGAAGGATCTGCGGCATCCAGCCCGCCATCTCCCACGCCACCACCGCCTGAGCACTGCAACAAACATGAAACGCCACCGACCCAATCTTGAAATCGAGGGATTTACCCCGTTCACTAGCCGAAATGTTTCATTGCGGGGACTGGATCCAGAGACTGCTTACTTCGAACTGTGAGTTGACTCGGCGGGCATGGGCAGGCTCGGGCAGGAGCCAAAATTGATATCTAGGGACATCAAAAAACCAAAAAAACCGGTTTCAGATAATTTTTCCTTCTAAAATTTCTGTAAATTCTGATAATTAACTGGCTGCCATTAAAATATCTCGATTTTCCCGAATGAGAAAACGCACCTCTACACCAAACTCTGCAATCGCTGAGCAACCTTTGGGTGAGTCCCAAGGTTGCAGGCCAGGATTCATGAAAAAGGCTTCTAGTCTTGCGGGGCTGGTCGATGCCTATGAAGAATCCCAAAATATCTCCGAAAAAGGATGGAATCCGCTGAGGTCGTTGTTGGAGGGCTATCGATTGCAAGACGACTTGGTGGCGGCCGTCAAAAGCGCTGCGCTTGCGGAAGATCTAGTCGGCAAATCCTACCGGAAAGAGTGGGACGGCAAAGTCAAACGCCACGGGCACCAGCGAAGAATCAAGCGGGCCGTGCTAGAAAAAGCAAAACGAACTCTCTCAGCCAGGCCCAACATCGAGAAACTGAAATCCTGTAAATCATTCGAGGAAATTTTTGACTTTGTTTCTCGGAACTGTTCACAAACTCTAGGTCTTGGTCCCCTTTACGTTTATGACACAGCCTTGCGAATCGGCGCGTTCTTAAAGAAACTGCCAAAGCGGGTGCATCTGCATGCCGGCGCACTGTCCGGTGCCCGCGCTCTGGGGTTCGAACTAAAAAATTCGCCGATCCTTGTCAGCGCCTTCCCAAACTTGATGCAACAGCTCGCCGCTCATGAGATCGAAGATTTTCTCTGTATTTACAAAGACGATCTGAAAGAAATTAAAATTTGAATCAATCACCCAACACGGAATCATGAATCAAGAACCAATCAGAGATGAAATCCCGCCTTTTCAGAAGAAAAAAATGAATGGCTGCCTGATGGCTACCATAATCGTCATCATCGTGGCAGTCCTCACTGTGGGTGGATGTTTTCTTATAGGTGGTGCCGCCGTAAAGCAGCAGGCAGAGAAAGAATCCGGAAAGCTCGAATCGCTTGCAAATGCGAATCCTTCTGGTCTTCAACCTACGGGTGAACTTGCTGATTATTTTAACCCAGGTTCAGATTACACGAACATTCAACGTGATAACAAACAAAAAGAGATTAAGGGACAGATTGTTGATTGGAATCTATTAGTTTACGAAGTAAGCAAAACTGGCGAAAAATACGAAATACAAACCAGATCAAGTAGCGAAGAAGTCGCGGCAATGGTGAAAGTGACACCCCGCTCTCGGGAAGAAGCAGCTTTCATTGAAGGACTTAAAACCAATGATCGCTTTCGCTTTAAAGGCTACATCGAAGGAATCAGCTTGATTACGAGACACATTGAAATCGAGCCAGCTATTTTGATAAATCCTGATTACTCATCCTCAAACAATGCTGGCACGACAGCGGCCGAAAGAAAAGTTGCACAAGCTCTGGCACAAGGAGAACGAGAACTTAAGCAGTCAGTTGAGGAAGCTCAAGCAATCCGCAAAGCGATAGGTCTTGATAAGGAAGTTGCGGTCGATCATGTCATACAACAAGAAGCCAAGCCGCTCAATACATTTAATGTTACGACTCCGGAAGCACTCCAAACCGCTACTCTATCAAATTTATCACCATATGACAAAAAAAGCTTACAAGATTGGAATTCGCATGCTGGGGAGATTGTCGAATGGAGACTGAATGTCAGGGACGTTCAACGTGTACCAAATAAGACTAACACATACTTATTGAAAACCGGACACGAGTGGGAAATTCCCTGTGAAGTCGAATTAGTCTCCATCACCGAGAGCTTAAATACGGTCATCGAAGGAATTAGCCCCAACACCAGTATAGCTATCCGTGGACAGCTTGTAGGGAGTAAGAATTCTAATCTGCTCATCGGGCCGGCCATTCTGAGAAGCGAGCATCTAAGCAGCAGCATTATCAAAAAAATTGAGACCCTTTCCAAAACGTCCGAGAAGGGTCTCGATCTTTCAGAAATCAAAGCAGATATTAAGCCCGATTTAAAACGGACAACTATTCAGCAAGAAAACATTACTCGCAGATTAAATACACTCAAAGGAAGTCTTGTCCAAGGAACCTTCACTAACTATTCAGCCGAACCTACTAGCTCCGGTTGTGTCCTTGTTCAGTATGATGGACAGTCTTTGAAGCAACGTAATGAACCTGATTGCATCATAATTTTTTCACCCGTAAAAAGTAAAGAAGCCATGGAGCAATTATTGCCAATAATTACATCTGGTAAACCAATAGCGTTTCGAGGGTATATTGCAGAAGTCAAGTCAGGCATGATCCAAATTGATCCTGCTATACTTCTCCCTCCCGCGACCGTTTCAATTGCTCCAAAGGAAATAAAAACTTTGCAACCCGAAGCTGGTCAGACCTCCGTGGCAGACGCCCCTGCGACAGACGCAGAATCAGCTGCAGTCCCAGCAATGCCCGGCGAACGCTATCCCGAAACCAGGTTGCAGCTTCTCGGGCCAGCAGATTTGATGGACTTAAATTTGAACGATGTTCGATATGCCATCAACGAAATGTATGCTCGTCACGGCGCGGTTTTCAAGAATGCTGAAATCGCCAAAGACTTTGCAAACAAGGAATGGTTCAAGCCGAGACCAGGTGTTAGTTTTGGAGAAATTGAAAAGGAGTTTTCCGCAATCGAAGCAGACAATCTGAAACTCCTCGGGAAAGAACGGGAGCGCGAAGAAGCTACTGCTGATCTCTATGAATTGATCGACTCAGAAAGCAACCTACGTGATGGTCCGGGCACCAATTACCCAATTGTGCGTAAATCACGAAAGGGCGAGGTCGGGGAAGCTCTATCAAACAAGAAGGGTTGGATGAAACTCCAATTCTCGGATGGCTCAATGGCATGGGCGCATGAGTACAATCTCAAAGCAGCCAAATAGCCACAAAGTCTCTGGGACCAGTCCCCTTAGTGACACAAAAAATCGTTAGATATATTCGCGATTTATTGGGGCAGCGACAGAGTCAGTCCCAAATAACAGACATTGAGCCTCGACGGGGTCACTCCCAATAATTGAGCGAAAGGATTCGACCCCAGCAGTGGGTCGTGGAGGAGGTGCGAATGTCGGAGATATCAAGGAGCGTTGGCGTCTCGCCAACTGGCTTTTGTCATGATATGTGGGCGGGACGCCCACGCTCCTTGAAACGATCGGCGCCTTGACCCCGAGCTGTCGATAGTAATCCCCTCAGGATCAAGACTGGGAAATAGAGAAGAAGAAGAGATTGATGAATGTTGGTTTTTGATTGGCAGGTGAAAACGGGCATCCTCAGCGGCTGAGCTCGTTCTGATAGATCAACTTGAAACCGCTCTGGTGGAGTATGGCGACAGCGAATTCATAGTCCTCAACGTGCAGTGCGAGCATCGCGTTTCCCTTGTGACATGGCATCAGGCCGTAGGCAAAATCAATGTTAGTTTCCGCGATCATCAGCGTATCGAGACACTGGAGCAGGCCTGGGCCGCACTCGCGCAAGGCGACCACCACCATCTCACAAATGGCATAAGGAATGCCCTTTTCGATGAAAAGTTGTTCGGTGGTATCGGGATCGGATACTACCAAACGCGCAACAGTAACGTCGCGTGAGTCTTGCACACTCAAGCCGATGACTTCGATAGCGGTGCCGCGCAACAACTTGACCAATGCAGCGAGGGCACCGACTCGGTTAGGCAGCATGACAGAAAACTGGCGGACAGGTTCGCCGTGGTCGATGAGGGTATCTGATTCCATGGGATGTTATTCTTAAACTAACCGCGCGGGCCGCGCAGTGGAATGGTTTGCACTGCGCCTGAGGCAGCGTCTTCGATGACAATTTGGTTAGGACGGACATCGGAAACGATAAATTCTGCGCCGTCTGCACTTTTAAAACGCTGACCGGGCGTGGCGGTGTAGCGGCGGCCGGTGGCAGCGTCTTCAACTAACGCGATTGGATCATGGGCAGAGGATGAAACTCCAGAAGTCCACTCGCGCGTTCTTCCTGTGGCATTGTCCCGCACTTCCACTACGGAAACTTCCATCAGCTTGCCCTCGTTGAGTTTGCTAGATTCCATGCGTCGATCCACTTTCACAATGGTGAGGCGAGATCCAGGAATCACATCACCAGCGCGCACTTTGATTTGTTGCCGCGATTTCCCATCAATCGAAAGAGTCGCGATGTCACCTGAAACAGCGCTGACTTTGATTGGCAACTCGCGTTCTCGATAATGACGCATCACGATAGGCGGCACGGGAAATGACGAGCTAGCAGAACTTGGAGCAGATGCTCGCTTTGATGCAGGTTCAACGCGAGGAACTTCGGGAGACGGCGGTTTTGTTGGAGATGACGCGACTGCAGCACTCAAGACTTCGTTCTGAATCGGCACCGAAATGACCTTATTATTGCCAGCTGATTTTTCAGACGGGGGATTGCCCGCAGCGGACAAATCACTACTGATCGGAACATCTATCACCGCAGCAGCAACAAACGCGTCCATCGATTTGGAAATATCTTCGGGAGACTCTAACGACATTTCCTCGGGAAGCGGATCGCGCCGGATGAGCGAGACGATTTCAGAATGGCCCGCTGCATTTGCTAGATCCGCCGCAGTTTGACCTTCCATATCTGTCACCAAGCGGCCGGAACCAATATCCAACAGCAACTTGACCGCATCCAGGTGACCATTTTGAGCAGCGATCATCAACGGCGTGCGACCATCGTCCATTCTAGCATAAACGGATGCGCCATAATTAGTGAGCATATCAATCACTGCGGTGCGGCCTTCCATGGCAGCGAGTAGAATCGCGGAATCGAGACGATCACGCTGATAGGGTGCGAGTTCTCCAACAGCACCCGGTTTGTTTTCACGCACGGCAAGCATGAGTGCATCAAAACCGTCTTTGTCTGTTAATTTCGGGTCTGCACTCTGTCGCAGCAGCCAGCGCACCATTGCCGTTTGCTCAGCCAGCACAGCGGACATTAAGGGCGTGCGCTGTTCAGCTCCGCGAAGATCCACCGCCAGCCCGCAATCCAACAGATAATCTGCGGCTTCGACAGCGCCACCGGCTGCCGCTGCATGCAGCGCGGAATCCCCGGATTTGTCACAGGTGCCGACAGCATAACCCGAGGCGATGAATTTCTTGAGTGCCGCCACATCGTTACCGCGACTTGCCCGAAACCAATCATCTGTGGTGATTTTGTAGCCCGCCTCGCCAAGATCAGATTTCACTGCCTCGCGGGGTTTGCGACATGAAGGAACAATGGCCAAGGCAAGAAACCCCGCCAATCCGCCTATGAAAATCCTGTTAAACCCACGCATGGCGGGGAACTTAGCAAGATCGATTGACTGGCGCAATCATGAAACAAACGGCATGCAGCACACGTGAGACAAGAGATGCTATCTTGAGGTCATCTTGCATTTTTGCATTTCTGCCTCGCCGATTTCCGCACCGACTTGTTGCGGCATGACATGTCCGACTAGCACACCTATCATCATGTTGCATCGGACGTAACTTGGTTTCCCTGTTGTCACTGTCACCGGAGTTTTATGTTTCCATTCAGTAGCGATCGATAGTTCGTGAGTTCCCGGGCTTTGGTCCGAATAAAGGAAACCCTGTCCCTCCGAAGTCCCGATTGGCTGATCATCGATTTTCACCGATGGCTTAACCGCAGCGCCGAAAAATGAGGGTCTATAAACAAAAACTCGCCCGTGGCCTTTGGCAATGGGTGGGAGTTTAGACTTCATTTCAGCATAAGTCGGGCCACTGGCGCAACTCACAAGGGAGAAACAAACAGCGGTTAGAAAAAACAGCATAACGGATCGAATGTGGAGCTTATTGATCATGATTGATAGATTGGATTAAAATTTGGTGGTCGCCGCAGTTGCATTCGCTGTCGATCAAGGAACCTCTTCTGTTACACTGCTTTTGCCAGTGGCGAAGTTATAATCGATGACAGCAGGCTGCTTATACCAAGCTTGAGTGGAACCATCCCAGACCAAACCGACAACTCCGAATCCTGGCGTGAAAAGAACATCCATCAAAAGAAATCCAGCTTGAAAATCCCGCTTCCACGCAAGTTCTTTTGAATTGTATTTCGAGTTAGTAAATGTCGCGGTTTTGGTTTTTTTACTGATTTTCTTGGTGACTGGCAGTGTGGATTTTTCACCCTCTACTGTGATGGACGATCCCGGCTGCGGAGAAGAAAATGTCACTTGCTGCGAGGTCCCGTCAAACAGGGACGCGCAACTGGTCAATCCAACAGCCGAAAAAGACAAAACAGCAGGAGCGAGCAATCGATAGATATTAAATTTCATGGTAGAAACAGACAGATATTTGACCGACCAATTCTGTCAATCAGAATCAATTAGTGATCGCAAATTAGCAAAAGATGCTCAGCTAGATTTCCGTCGGAACATCAGCGCGGCTGCGGTGAGGCTAGTTAGACTGATCCACACTAGCGGAAGTACCAGCACAAACACCCTATCCGCTGAAGAGTCCTTGAGAAACACACCTTTCACCACTTCCACGAAATGACGCACGGGATTCACCCATGTGAGATTCTGCAGCCACACTGGCATGTTCTCAACCGGCGCGGTGTAACCAGATAGAAGAATCGCTGGCACCATGAAAACAAAAGCACCGAGAAATGCCTGTTGTTGGGTCTTGCTGAGAGATGAGATGAACAAACCCACTCCAGCCAATGAAATCGAATAGAAAAACATCGCACCATACAACAGGATCAAATGCCCACGAAATGGGATATCATACATAAAAACTGCCGCGATCAAGATCAATGTTGCCTGAAAAAATCCGACGATTACCGCAGGCACTGTTTTTCCTATCATGATCATTTCCGGCGTCAACGGTGATACTAACAATTGCTCAAAGGTTCCCTGCTCACGCTCGCGCGCCACTGAGAGCGCAGTGATGATCAGTGAACCGATGGTGGTAATGATCGCGACCAAACTAGGCAGAACGAAATGGGTGTATTCGAGATTTGGCACAAACCAATTGCGAGTGATGACTTCAGACGGCAGCACGCGTCCGGCTGCTGCGGCGCGGTCTTTGAGATAAACTTCTAACACTGATTGCAAATAGCTGAATGCAATCTGCGAACTGTTGGATCGGCGACCATCCAGTATCACCTGCACAGGAGCGGTTTCGCCCGCAGCAATTTTCCGCGAGAAATCTGCTGGGATTCGCACCGCTAACAAGGCCTTGCGTCTGCCGATCGCATCCTCTACTTCTGCTGCACTCCATAACGGGATAATCTCTGTGAATGCACCAGACGCGGCAAAACGCTGCATCATTTCAATAGAAGCGCGGCCATGATCTTCATTAAAAACTGCTAGAGATGCATTTTTCACTTCGAGCGTAGCGGCAAACGGAAACAAGGCAGTCTGAAGAATCACCGGCACGATCAACAACAAACGTCCTGATTTCGTGCTGAGCAATGACTGAAATTCCTTGCGGACCAGCGAATGGATGCGACGAAAAAAATTCATTCCATCCTCCTTTTGGTGAGTTTTGCAGTGAGCCCAATAAAAAAGACTGAAGTGGCCATCAGCATCAAAATATCCGGCCAGAGCAACTTCCAGATCGTACCAGCTTGGAAAATGGTCTGCATGGATGAGACAAAATATCGCGCTGGAATGATGTGGGTGACTCCCCGCAGAAACACCGGCATACTCGAAATTTCATAAATAAATCCCGACAACATCACGGCTGGTAGAAATGCTGCATTCAAGGCCGCCTGCGCCGCATTGAATTGGTTTCTCATCCCGGTAGAAATTGCCAGCCCAATTCCTAACACGCTTAAAAGAAAAAAGCTTCCCACCACCCAAAGTCCGGTAACCGTCCCGCGAAATGGCACCTGCAAAACCCAATAGGCAACACCCACGCACAGCATCAGAGAAATCATTCCCAAGCCGTAATAAGGTAGGATTTTAGATAATAACAACTCGGTGCGTGTCACCGGCGAAGCTAACAGCGCCTCCATCGTGCCACGCTCCCATTCGCGTGCCACCACTAACGAGGTGAGCAATGCACCGACCACCGTCATGATCACTGTAATTGATCCAGGTATAATAAAATTCCGGCTTTGGGCCGATGAATTGAACCAATACCTCGGCTCGAAGCTGATCTCGCGCTTCATTTCCTCACCGCGGTCCTCTGCTCGCTGCATCTGCCATTCCTGCCAGACTCCATTGACGGTTGCTTTGACAAACTGCGCAATGTTAGGTTCGGAACCATCTGTGACTAACTGCACTGGAGCGGTCTCACCGCGTTGGCCGAGTCTCTTGGAAAAATTTGCCTGAACGATGACAAATCCGCGAATCTGTGAGTTGACCATCGCGAGTTCCATCGCCTGCTTTGAATCAAACGAACGAACGTCGAGCCACGGCGATCCGGTGAGCGCAGAAGCGAACGCGGTGGCCTCAGTTCCAGAGTCTTCTATCCGTAAGCCGATTCTCAGCCGCGATGAATCGAGATTGATGCCATAACCAAAAATGAACAACATCAACACTGGCATAAAAAACGCAACTAACACACTGCTAGGATCGCGGATAATCTGCAAAGTTTCCTTCCAACAAAGCGCTCTTAACCGCCGAAATGATATCGACTTCACAGTTCCTCCTTTCCTTGAATCAGCGAGATGAATGCCTGCTCCATCGACGGCTCCTTGCAGTCATCCGTCGCAGTCATTGACTTGAGTTCATCTGGCGTGCCCTCGGCGATCAACTGCCCACGAAACACCAAGCCAATGCGGTCGCAATACTCCGCCTCGTCCATGAAGTGAGTCGTCACCATTACGGTGACGCCGCGTTCTACCAGACCATTGATGTGTGTCCAAAACTCTCGCCTCGTCACTGGGTCCACGCCGGATGTCGGTTCATCAAGAAACAGAATATCAGGTTCATGCATCACCGCACAAGCCAAGGCCAGACGCTGTTTGAAACCCAGTGATAGCGAATCAGTCCGCGCATCAAGAAATGGTCCGAGGTGAAAAATATCAGCCATTTTCATCGTCTTTCGTTTCTGGCGACTGCCAGAAATTCCGTAGATACCTGAAAAAAAATCCAGATTGCTACGGACGGATAGATTTCCGTAGAGCGAAAATTTTTGCGCCATGTAACCGAGCTTTTGCCGTGCTTTTCCGGCACTTTTCCGCAGATCCAGACCGACCACAGCTGCTCGGCCAGAGCTGGGCCTGAGCAGGCCGCACATCATTTTGAAGGTGGTGGACTTGCCCGCTCCGTTCGGACCTAACAATCCATAAATTTCGCCTCGGCGGACTTGGAATGAAACTTCACGCGTGGCGACGAACTCGCCGAATTTCTTGGTGAGATTTTCGGCCTCAATGACTACCCGTCCATCGCCAGGGATTGTGCTTACATGATTGGCCAGCACGGATTCTCCGTTAGGACCACCGCCCATGCGGTCGATGAATGCATCTTCAAACCGCGGTTCGACGGCCACCCAAGCCGCATCCGGCGCAGCACCAAAGTTTTCTGGAGGCATCGGTGCCGTATCCGTGCGGAACACCAGACGCAGATCGCGTCCTTGAATTGTCCCGTCACTCACTTCCGCGCGGCTCAATGCTTGAGTGAGCAAGTGACGTTTGTTAGTTCCTGCGTTTTTCAGTTGCCAGCATCTGCCTACCAGCGGTGCAGTCATCGCAGCTGGACTGCCAGAAAAAATCAGTTTTCCTTCATGAAGAACGAGTGTGGTTTGACACAACTCTGCCTCTTCGAGATATGCTGTACTCCAAACCACAGCGATCCCATCATCAACCAACTGCCCGACCATTTCACGAAGTTCTCTGCGGGAAATTGGATCAACGCCGACACCCGGTTCATCCAACAACAATAACCGCGGCTTGCCTAACAACGCACAAGCTAGCCCGAGTTTTTGTTTCATGCCGCCGGAGAGCTTTCCTGCGAAGCGACCAGTAAAACGTTTCAAATCAGTGAAGGCCAGTAGGCGGTCGAAAATCGCGACTCGTTCGGCTCCGGTCACATCGCGAAGATCTGCGTGGAGCGTCAAGTTTTCTAACACGGATAAATCTTCATACAATCCAAACTTTTGCGGCATGTAGCCGAGTTCGCGATGAATCCTTGCGGATTCATGGGACGGATCTCGCCCGAGGGTGCTGAGACGACCCGAATCCACCACTAACAAACCGGCGATAAGCCGCAACAAAGTGGTTTTTCCCGCTCCGTCCGGGCCGACCAGTCCGGTAATAAAACCCGCACGAATTTCACCCGTAACACCATCCAGCGCAGGTGCCACCATCCCGGGAAAGGTCTTGGTGAGGCAATCAAAACTAACAACGACTTCCGACACATTAGCGCGAGGTTGAATCAAGTGAAACAGTGACTGGCATACCCTGCCGCAGCGAGCCATCGGAGTCAGCAACGACAATTCTCAGCCGATAGACTAACGAGGTTCGAAGTTCAGGAGTTTCTACCGATTTCGGCGTGAACTCTGCGCGCGAGGAAACAAAACCAACTTTGCCGTGAAATGGTTTTTCTGAGCGGCTATCGGTGGTCAGCAACACGTTGGTGCCGGGTGGAACCATGCCGAGTTCTCGTTCATGCACGTAGGCCCGTACCCAAATTGGATTTTCTAACGAAAGAGAAAATACTGTGGCTCCAGCTTGCACGATCGCACCGGGCTCGAGCGTTCTCGTTAGAACAATGGCATCTGCGGGAGACTTAAGTTCAGCATCCGCCAAGCGCAGAGCCGCGGTCGCACGTGCTGCCTCAGCTTGGGCCACTTTTGCCTCGGCGGCGGCGATTTCCTCAATGCGGAAGCCAGCCGTGAGCAGCTTGAGCTTGGCTTCAGCGACTTTGACTCGCTGTTTTGTTTCATTAAGCACCGCCTCCGCACTTTCGAGATTCTGTTGGGAAACCCCACCGCTTCCTAGCAGACCTTGATGGCGCTGATAGATTCGTTCCGCGTTTTTTTCCATCACACGACTTTCCTCCAATACTGCCTTTGCTTGATCGACATCTTCCAAGCGATAGCCGGATTTTTTCATCTGTAAGTCTGCGCTCGCAGCGGCGAGTTCAGCTTCTGCCCGCGCGAGTTCGTGTTGATACGGCTGACCGTCGATGCGTGCGAGCAACTCACCGGATTTCACGCTGTCGCCCTCGTCTTTGAATGATTCTAACAATTTTCCCGACACGCGGAAACCGAGATCTACGCCGCGGATATCGACGTTGCCATAGAGTTTTAATTCACTTTGTTCCTTGGAAAATCGATCCCTGAATTGCCAGCCGACGACTGCAATCGTTGCCAACACAAACAGTGCGATCAGTTTTTTTTTCATGGGATTAGTTTCATGCGACGCGAAGTAGAAGAGAAATATCACCCTGCCGCGCAGCAAGCAACCTCGGCGTAAATGCGGCAAAGATATAAACGCACCGACGTTTCAAACAACGGGATTTCAGGAATCGTATTTCGTAGCGGCAGGCAGCCAACCACGGATGCCTGCGCTGCGCTCTGCCGACATCCGGAAAAACCCCTGCAAACCTCTGCGCTGCTGCAAGTCTGCGACGGCATCAGCCATCCGACTCCAGCGCCAGCGGAATCCTGCATCTCTCAGCCGCAGTGGGTCAGCCCAGCGGCTTTTCAGCACCAGCTCGGTCTCGGTGCGCATGAGGCGTGCACCGATCTCAAGCATCCAGCGCTTCGCGGGCAAACCCAGAGGCATTCCCACTGCATTCCGATAGATCTTCATCATTTCTCGATTGTGCGGAAAATCTGGCGCGGTGAGATTGATCGCACCTGATAGAAAAGGATCTGCAATGATGAACTCGACCGCTCTGAGCCAGTCTTCCATATGAATCCAGCTCACTCGTTGGTTGCCACTGCCCATCGCACCGCCCAATCCGCAACCAGCGAGATTCCAAAGTACATCGAACACCGTTTCTGGCTCGTTAGCTAACACCATTCCGATCCGCATGGCGACTTTACGCGTTGATGCCGGCACATCTGCGGAAAAAAAGGCCTCTTCCCAAATACGCGCCACATCACAAGAAAAACCTTCTCCTGGTTCGCCTAACCAATCGTTCTGCGGATTGTCTTCGGCATGGCGATACCAAGTCGCTGTCGCCGCATTGAGCCAAACGGCTGGAGGCACTTTGCAAGCGGCAATTGCTAGGCCGATTGCACGTGTCGAATCGATTCGAGAATCAAGGATCTCCCGGCGATTTTCTGCTGTGTAACGGCAGTTCACGCTACGCCCGGATAGATTGATGACTGCCTCCGCACCTTCTAACGCGAGCCCCCACGGCCCCTGTGATTTTCCATCCCATTCCAAAAACAAACCATCGCCGCTCCAGCCATCGCGACTGCGCGCCACCGCCACCACCTCACGTCCCTGCCGAGCAAAATGACGGCTCAAATAACGACCAAGAAAACCATTGGCTCCAAAAATGACGATGACTGGATTCATGAGATTATAAAATTGATAGAAAATATATCGTGCATCTTTTACATCAGCTTCGCCGCCATTTGCAGCGCGAAGGTGTGTTTCATTTCAGCGATGCGATCCGCCATTTTGGATGCAAAACTGACGAACTCTTCGAGTTGTTTCATTTGTTCGTGAAAGGCGCGGCCTTCCTCGGTGTCGATGTTCTCACTCACCTCAGCGCATTTTCGTAGCACTCCGAGCGCGGGATCAATCTCGCGGCGCTTGCGTTCACGTGTCACGGTGGTGAAAATTTTCCACACGTCTTTTTCAGCCTCGAAAAATTCCCGTCGCTCGCCTTTGCGCAGCACCACACGCACCAAGCCCCATGCCACCAGCTCTTTGAGATTTGCGTGAGCATTGCCCCGGCTGATCTGAAGTTCTTCCATCACCTCATCCGTCGAGGGCGGGACCGCTGCCGTCATCAATAGTGCATGGATTTGCGCCATGGTTCGGTTGATCCCCCACTGCGTGCCCAAGGCCCCCCACTCTGCCACAAACTCGTCCCGTGTCTGCTTGAGTTGTTGTATCGCTGAATTCATATATTTCAGTAATTACCGAAAGTTCGAGAATAACAAGCACTTTTTAATGACTCTTGGATTTGAAATGACAAGCACCGGGTATTTGAGCTTTTCACGGTGTGAATGCGGCTCTAAGTTGCGCGGGTGTTACAGATAGTTTTCAACGAAATCAGCGCAGCCGAGTTATCGAGTCTCGGCACGCTCGATCAGCTTGAGCTGATTGAGGAATTCAAGGTCGGCAAGGAAGATTTGGAAAATCTGAAAGGCGACCGCTTTGGCAAGATCGAGCGCGACGGGCGGGTGTTGTATCGTTTCCGAGCAAAAGACTATCGGTTTTATTTCGAGGTCAAAGAAGGCTCGGTGATCGTGCACCGAGTTTTGCACAAAGGCACGTTTTCGGATTTCATGTTTCGCTCAAAGCTGCCACTCGCAGAAGATGAAGCACTGGCAGAATCCAAACATTTCTGGAAACTCATCGATGAAGGGCGCAACGCTCGACGAATGTGAAAGTTTGAGGAATTTTTACTTCCGCATCGGATTGCATTCAGACAGGGTTCGCGCCGTATGAAATGGCTGATGTATCTGATACTGACGGGGCTGATCGCATCAGCATGGATCTATTTTTCCAAGACGGGCAGTGACATCAAAGCGAAGCAAGATCTTGTTAACGAAATTTATGAGATCGGCGATCCGGACGGCAAGGCTGGGAAACTCAATGAAGAAATTCAAGGGCTCGAAGGAACCAAGACTTTTAACGGAATTTTGTTAGCAATTCTGAGCGCCGCACTGTTCGGAGTTGTCGCCGTCGTCGATGTATTACCGGCATTTGCCCAACGCATCACTCACGCGGTGTATGACAGCGCAGAGATGCTAGAACACGATGCGATGCACGATGCGCGCTCACTGTTAGCGCAAGGAGATTTTGAGGGTGCGATCGCAAGTTTCAGGAAAGCTGCCGTCGCAGATCCACTCAACCGTCTGCCGTGGGTTGAAATCGCGAAGATTTACAAAAACAACCTGCATGATCCGGCATCCGCGATTCAGACGATCCGCGATGCAATAGAAAGCCACGAATGGGAGGTGAATGACGCGGCGTATTTTCTTTTCCGTCTAGCGGAGTTGTATGACGAGGTAGAGGGCAATCGCGCATCCGCCGTGGCAATCATGCATCAAGTAGTGGACCAATTTGCGGGGACGCGCCACGCGGCAAATGCGGCACATAAACTGCATGAATGGGTAGCGGAAAATGAAGCCCACGAAGAGCAGGAATATCTGGCAAAAATCTCGCGATCTTCAAATGCGGAAACAGCCCGGCAAAGCGGCACGGTGCATGAACTGCCGCCAAATGAGAGAGACGAGGACCCTCGCAACTCAATCTAATTTCTATCGGATGCGCCACCTCCATGAAGAACTTCAGGGCTGGTGTGAGGGAATGGTTGCGGTGCCGAGTCGCGAGTCATCCCATGTTTGCGGCAGCTATCGCAGTGGTGTTTTGCGTGCTTGGCGGCAGTTTCCATGTGTGGTGGGGCGCGCTGGCAGTAGCAATTCTATCCAGCTTGGGTTTCATCATCATCGGCAGGCGCACCGGCATCGTCTGGGGATTGTGTGGCGGATTGGCAGTGGTCGTCCTAACTGTTCGTGTCGATTCCCAGCGTGAAGCGGAACGAAAACTAACGTTAACACCGGACAGCGTGGCGATGGCTCGCATTCTGAAAGACGGCAAGGGTGAGCACTATTGGGTAGCACCTGCAAAATTGCTAGAAGGCCCGTGCACCGGGGAAATCGTCTGGTGGCAAGGCCGGGGAAAAACTCCGGTGGCCGGCTCAATCGTGCGTGCAAGTGGCGATTTCATTCCTCTGCCGCGAGCGCGCAATCCGGGGGAGTTTGACCGCGCGGCATGGTTGCGCAGTCAAGGCGTCTCAGTCGTCTTCGATGCACGAGGACTGGAATGCACAGTAACCACGAATCTCTGGGCGGCTCTCGGAGCAAAAATCCGCCACGGTTTTCGCGACAGCGTGACGGCTGGAATACCGCCGGAATCACAAGCCGCCGGAGTCATTCGTGCGGTGGTGATTGGCGAGCAGCCACCAAATGCCGATGCTTTGATCTCTGCATTTCGCAACAGCGGAACGCTCCATGCATTTTCTGTTAGCGGCTTGCACGTGGCCATGGTCGGCAGCATCGGCTGGATATTGTTAGGGAGTTTGGGAATGCCGCGGCGTTGGGCAGTAGCGGTCTTGCTGCCCTTGATATTCGGTTACTCATGGATCACTGGTAACAGTGCACCCGCCGTGCGCTCGGCTTGGATGGCTGCGGTGTTTCTAGGAGCCTTTGCATTTCGCAGAAAACCAGACTTATTAAATGCACTGGGTGCCGTGCTACTCGCAGCGCTATTGTGGGACGGCCGTTTGTTATTTATGCCCGGTGTGCAACTGTCCTACGGCGTAGTCGCCGCCATCGCGGTGGGGACCGCGTGGTCCGCTAAAACATTCAAGTGGATAGAAACACCAGAAATCTATCTGCCCATGAGTCTGATGACAAGCTGGCAGAAACGATGGCTGCATTGGCGAAAACAAACCGCTTTATCACTCGCCGTATCGCTTGCTGCGGGGATCGGCTCCGCACCGCTCACGGCATTCCATTTTGGACTGATCACACCCATTTCCGTGCTGGCCGGTCTGATCTTGATTCCACTGGTTTACGCACTACTCCTGTTAGCGTTGCTCGCTGCAGTATTCTCGCCCGTGACGTGGGTATCACATCGGATCAATCGAGTGAATGGCCAGGTGGCAAATCTCAGCGTGCACGCAGCGGAATTTTTCTCCGCCATACCCGGCGGGCACTATCAACTTGGAAAAGAAACACGGCCCACCCTGCTAGTTTACGATCTCGACCACGGTGCTGGTGCCAGCGTTTTTTCTCATGGTAGCACTGCCGCGGTGATGATCGATTGTGGCGATGCACAAAGTTTTGAAAACCGCCTAATCCCCTCTCTCCGACGTCTCGGAATCGAGCCAGATTCTGTAGTATTAAGCCACCCGGATGGCGCGCATCTCGGCGGCGGCTCGCCCGTGTGGAACGCCTTGCCGATCCGACAAGCAATGATGCCAGTTAGACTTTCCCGCAGCCCGGCCTTCCGATCATGGATGAAAGATGGCCCTCAAGCGGGCATTCAACTCTATCAAGCAGCATCCAAAATCACTCTCCCTCTTCCAGACGGAGCAACAATGGAAGTCCTCCATGCGCCCGATGAAGACGCGCAAAATTCGATAGCCGATGATAGAGTCGCGATTTATCTGATGCATTGGCATGGGTGGAAAATTCTCTTCACCAGCGATGCGGGTATGATGACGGAACATCAATTGTTAGAATCAGGAAAAGATCTCTCTGCCGACGTCATCATCGCAGGCAAACACCGCACCGACCTCACGCTTTCTGATCGGTTTCTGGACGCCGTGAATCCGCAGATCATCATCGTATCAAATTCCCCATTTCCACTCACAGAAAAACGCGAGCCTGCCACTTTGGAATACTGGAAATCCCGAGGCATCCACGTCATGGATCAGGCCGAAAGCGGCGGCGTAACCTTGCAAATGATGGACGATTCTAATCGTTTAGAAGTGCAAGGTTTCCTGAACAAATTCCCTCTGATCCTTCAACATCGTGATACAAAGTAATATGAATTTCCGCTCATTTTCGGGTGGGAGCCTAACTTCCTCTTCGGTATGGCACATAAGAAATTGCGGAGGCTGCCTAGCAGGATATTGTATGTCTCGATCTACGTTTCAAACAGATCGAGTTTGCCTTCTGTAAGACCACTTCGGTGGGATCGGGCTGGTTAGGCCCGGGCACGAGGACAGCAATGCACGGACGAGGCTGAGTAATTCGCTGGCTTTATCGTCCACGAGTGAATCGGCTAAAGCCGCGAGCACGCTAGAGAGCAAGTCGGCTTTGACTGACGATTCAGTCAATTCAGAGAACACTCTGCAAGTGAAAAATTATGTCAAAAAAATCTAATTTTTCTTTTGCCATCAATAACTTGTCTGATAGAAAAGTCATCTATTGTTACTCCGCCATGAATTACGCATCTCTGTTGTTTCCACCCGCACTTCATCTCCTCACCGGATTGTTAGTAACATGCACATCACTCGCCGAAGAAGCCAAAACCAGCTTCGCCAACGGCGTGAAAGTCGAGGTCGCAATCAGCCGCCCATCCAAAACAGCTGGCGGCGATTTCGATGATAAAACTCAGATCATCAAATCACGCATCAAGATGATCAATACAACGAATGATCAAGATTACACCGAATACAAGGCCGTTTATATCGTGATCGGTGAAAGCGCGATCAATCGAAAAATCATCAAAGTGCTGCTCCGAGAAGAATTTCCCATATCCGTAACAGCTAGAAATTTCTTCGAGAGAGAAACAGAAAATGTAGAAACCATGTATGACACTTCCAATGTGAAATTCGGTCAAAAATATGATGGTTGGATTATCCAAATCACCGATCCGAAAGGCGAGATCGTTTATACAAAATCCACCTCATCCGCTCTCGAAAAAATGCCAAAAGAAATTCAAGAAATGAAGGCAAATTTCTGTTATGACAAAAAACTCAAGCAAGCTTCCGAGCCGAGTTTGATCCTGAATCGCTGAGAATTTCCCGTGATTGATCCCTTTCTGCGGCATGGTTCATTCTGCGTGAAAACGGCTATTTATATGCCGCGGTTTTCCATCAGATGATAAAATGCCGCTAAAAACCGCATATTTGCGAAAAAATATTGGATCAGTGGAAGTTGGATTCTTGACATCGGTTCATGCCTTCACAACCATTCGCCCATGGCTAAGAAACTTACCACCACCAAAGACAAATTCACTAAAACTCAGATTCTGGACTCTATCGCTGAAAACACCGGCCTCAACCGCAAGCAAGTCGGTGCCGTCGTTGACGGTCTATCCGAAGTGATCGAAGCCCACGTCAAAAAGGGCGCCGTCGGCGAATTCGTGCTTCCTGGGTTGCTGAAGATCAGCACCGTCCGCAAGCCCGCCACCAAAGCACGCAAAGGCATCAATCCCTTCACCAAGGAAGAAGTGATGTTCAAGGCTAAGCCTGCTTCGACTGTTGTGAAGGTGCGTCCGCTCAAGAAGCTCAAGGACATGGTGATCTAATTAGTGATTGTTACGATTTCTAACTAAATTTTCATAAAAACCACCAAGGTCTTTCTGGCTTAACCGGAAAGACCTTTTATATTTTACACAGATAGGATAGCGACAATGCGGCAAGTGCCACTGGCTACTGTGAAACGCACGTTTTTTCCGCATAACAGAGCTCCAAAAACACGATTCGAATCCGCAGTCCTAATCGCGGGTCGAGGATCGAGCGATAGAGCTTCGCGAATCAAAGTCTGCGCCCGCTGTGACAAAGTGGCGAATTCTGCCTCAGCCTCGTTAGTCACCTCCACCTCTAACCTAGGAATCTCATCTCCAGCGAATCCCGCCATCGCGGTTGGGATGGACTCCGCATACGGGAGATAAGGCTTGATGTCATACACTGGCGTGCCGTCCAACAAATCCAGCCCGCCTAACAAAAGAGCTGGACCATCTGCGGCGGCATGATCCACACCTTCCAGACTCACTAACGAGAGACCGATTCCATTCGGACGATAGGTGGAACGACTGGCAAAAACGCCGACACGCCGGTTGCCGCCCAGCCTCGGCGGACGCACAGTGGGCGACCACCCTTGTTCGACAGTTTCGTGAAATCCGAAAATCAGCCAGAGGTGCGAGAACCCTTCGATGCCACGGACAGCTTCCTGACTGCGGAAATCCACGTGGAAAACCAAACGTCCCCATGCGGCTGGGCAAAGCCCCGGCTGGCGGGGAATTGCAAATTTTCCACCGAAACACGAATGAACCTTGCCGATTGGCGTGAGTATCATTCCGGAATCAGTTAGCGTGTTTTCCAATGAATGCTGTTGCGCATTACACCGCCGTCACGTCGAGCGTGGATAGAAAGCTTGTCCATCTCCGACATGGCATCGATGAATTTGTTATATTTGGCAATCTGCGCAGCTGACGGAGCATTCGCACCGAATAAGGCTTCGGAATTTTTCATCACCAAATTGAGACTGTCCCTAGAGAATTGGTGCAGGGCCTTAAAGTTCATCGTAAACGTGAGTCCGCTGCCACTCGCCTCAGCTGATTCTGCTTTGCCGATTAGATCCAAAGCTTGGTTTTTTGACGACGACGCGCTGAACCATTTGTCTCCTAACGTAACGGATGGCACAAAATCATCATTGATGAATGGGAAAGAGAAAAACCAGGTGGTGTAGCCGTTCTTTTCGGAACTCATCGGCTTTTGCATCGGAATTTTTTCGCCTGAAATTTCGCTAATTTTTTCGAGAATACTCGTGGTCGTGGCGTTCATTTTATCCCAGGATGTGGATAGTTTCGACCGATCAATCACGGGCGCAATCATGGTGACGCGAGGAAATTTTCCATCGTTCACGATTGCTTGAGGAATTCCAGGAATGGTCGGCACTGTACCATTCAAATCGACAACCAAAGCCCTCTCAGCGCCGATCCCAGCGGAAAAATCACCAGTGAATGTGTCCCAGAGCGCCACTGCGTCCGTGCGAAATTTTTCATCGAATAACGTGGACATGTTTTTAAATTGATCCAGGTCCTTGTTTTCTAGCGGAAACGTGGTGACTTTGCGGCTCACTGCGTAAGCGGTTTCCATCAGCACCTCGAGATAGTCCTGCATTTTTTCATCGTATGCGGCATCACTCGTCATGTTGGCAAACAACACGACGTCTTCAGAAGCACCTAGATTTGCGAGCTTGTTAGGTGATTTCCAATCGAGCGCGCGCGCATCCGTGCCGCCAAAACATTCAATCTTGAGGCCCTCTTCAAAATAAGCTGCCATACCCAATGTTTCGTTACTTGCTAGTTTGAGCAGTGCGGTTTCCCGTTCGCCGACCATGCGCAACAAGCTTTCGAGATCGCTGGTATCACCCAATCCGTCTTGCCCCGAGAGCCCGTCCCGCAAGCCTGCTGCAATATCCGCTATTCCGCCACTGAGGGTGGACATTTGATCTAACGATTCTTTTTGGCCATAGATCACTGCGGCGAGATCTTTGGATGCGTAGGCATCACAAAAAGCAAGGCTATCCACAGCTGTCATCGATTGGTTTATATCTGTTACGAGTTCCAAATCATCTGCAGAAGCACCGATGAAAAGCACGACATAATCGCCAAGTGTGCCACTGAGAACGGCGAGGTCTTTTTTTGCGATGACGGCAAAAAGCCTATCCACGTCTTCGGTTTCTAGCATTTCCGCTAATTTCCCCCGCTCCTCCTCCATGCTCGTGGAAATTTTAGCACCTGATATTTTGAAACCTGAGAATGGACTGCCGCCCTTTTCGGTTTCGACCGGTTCGGTGAGTTCACCCATCATTCCGAGGTTGCTAACCAGTGCGGCGATTTGCTGAGCCGCAGCAGGCAGTCCGTCAGCTGTGGTTTTAAATGCCAGATAGAGAGGGGGCATTTTCATGCGCTCTAGCAGATTGATGCCTGACTCTGGATCCGAGACGATTTCTTTGAGCAGTTCTGGGCTGTATTGGTTCATCATGGCTTGTTCCATGCTGGAAAAATCACCTGCTTTGGCACCGGCGGCGAAGGCCTTGGCCAGTGAGCGCATTTGGAAATAATTCATTCGGCGATACATTTTGAGGAGATTTCCTGTTTGTTCGCCAGTGGACTTGCCGAGAGCAATCGTGAATTCCGTTCCGAGCAAGGCGGCCGGACCGCTGGCTTCAGTGGCAGCATCGATTTCCCCATCTTCCAAGACAGCGTCATCTTTCTCAACTATCATGTCCGATGGCGTTTCCCCATCAATGTTGACTAACATCGGCGCGGAAAAATCCGGAGTATCACCGCGGATCGATGCTCCGTCCTCATCGTCTTCTGGGAGTGCCGGTTCGATGTTTTCCATCTCCTCTTGCATTGGAGGTTCTTCATCGATCATCGGTTGCATGTCCGAGCCCATTCCGATTTCGGACTCGATGAGATTCCACAATTTTGAGGATTTCATGCGATCCACTGACTTGGAGCCATTGTGGAAAGCCATGACGATTTCAGTGTTTTGCGGCAAATATCTGACAAAGCCGAGTTTTGCCGCGCGTTGTTCCGCGCTCAGTTTCGTGGTGGCGGCTGGCGGCATCGAGGTGACGGGAGCAGGCGCCGGAATGGAAGGCGTGCTAGATTCTACGGCTTTCGGGGTTTCATCAACAGCGGGTTTTGTCTCCTTTTTGCCACACGCGGCAAGGCCCGACATCAAGGCGAAAACAATCAAGTATTTGGATCGGCTTTTCATTACACTCAACAGCTAGATTACCCGACCACATGCAGGCAAGCACATTTCAGAGTTCTTCATGCGCAACGAATGAACCCTTTACCGCAGCGGCGCACCGTTTGGTTTAAACTCAATCGCTCGTGCTTCATGCTTTTGCAGCAAAGATGTCACAAGTTTTTCCCAAGCTCAACCGTCCAATGCAAATTAGCTTCCGACGTGTGGTTGCGGACTTGGTTCAGCGCGGTGCTGATGTTGATGCCGAAAGGTCGCGGTCGTGCAAACTTCGTTTTGCGTGAAAAAACTAACCAATTACAGCTGATCGGTCGGGTTTCCCACTGCGGCGCAGATTTCCTTCACCCATGGGACAGCGGCATAGCGTGATGCGAGTGCTTCAGCTTTTTTACGGATTCCGGAATTAGTGTGGTTCATACAATCGGGCGAGTAAATGGGGCCGCCGGACAGGGTATCCGCCGCAAATCCCTCTAGATCTGTGATTGCCTTGGCATACCCGACTGCATCCGCATGCGCGCCGAGTTTTTTTGTCAGAGCGGCGGCACGCGTCTGTGCTACAGGGTGGATCAATCCGCATTCTATCAGATGCGCGGCCCACCATGCGGCGCGCCATGGCTCACTTGTCTTCAATTTCTCAACCCAGTCAAGAGCGGCGGTTTCAAAGTCTGCGCGCGCATCGTCGCTCTTTTTTGCCTTTTGATGCCACTTCGATTCCAGCCAAACGATGCCCTCGGTGACCAACCAATCCGGCCCGACTGCGTGACCCAGAGCATTAAAACGAAATGCTGAGAAGCCTTTTGCTTCAGAGAAGGACTTGGCGGTTCCGTAGCGGTTAAAGTCGGTCGCGCCGCTGATGAAAAAATAATGTTTTCTGCGTTTGATCTGACCCGGCTGAGCACCAGCGACGATTGCAAGCACTCCAGCAGAGTCCATTGCCACTGAGTTCTCAAACGCCTCCCGCGAGCCACCAGAGATCCCAGAAAAATACACTCGATCTGCATCGACTGGGAGTGTCGCTTTGATATGGCTCACGCAGTTACGGCAATGGGCGATGCTTTCCGGCGCTTCCATGCCGTTTTTTGACTCCACCGAAATGGCGAGAATCCAGCCGCAGATTTCGGAGCCTTCTATCAAAGCAGTAAGTTGATCCGGAGTTCCTCCGCCAGAGTTAGTAAAAAACAGCAGCGGCGATTTGCGGCCAGTTTTGAGCGATTTTGGAAGATAAAAAAAATAGTGAGAACCACGAGCCTCGATTGGCCCCACTACCTCTCCCTGCTTGTGCGCAAGCGTGGTGGGCTGGCCAGAGCTGGGATCCTTCTTTTCTCCCGCTTGGCCAAAATGCTTTTCTAACACAGCTTGGTCTTCCGGGACAAATTTTTCGGTTGGCACCTTGATCTCGCGCCCGCTCGGCGTCTCCAGTGTTACGACGCCGCCATCAATCGATTTTGCCCGAGCCTCGATGTCGCTTCCCGCCGTGGACTTCCAAGACCTAACTCCTGTAGGCTCTGCCGCGTGGGCAAAACTGCACACAAAGAATGTCAATGCGAGCCCCCGCATCAGCTCAGCGGTATTGAAGAATAGGGATGACATTAATTTCATAATCCTGTTGGAATATAATCATTGAACTCGGGATAGTGACCTTACCACAAGCGAAATATTCACTATCAACACAGAGGCATGGTAAATTTTGCGGCACAAATAACTCTGATGCACACAAATACCCCTGTGAGATGACTGAGAAATCAATCCATCAATTTTCAAAGCGGATTTTGACAGCCGCGCGCGGGACTGCTACAGATTCCCCCGCACCGAGCGCCCGTAGCTCAGATGGATAGAGCATCCGCCTTCTAAGCGGAATGTCACTGGTTCGAATCCAGTCGGGCGTGCTTTCTGCCATGAGAGTTTTATGGCGTTATGCAATTGACGGAAAAATCGTTTGTGCCCTCTTTTCTACAATCCAAAATCCAAAATCAACAATCGTCATTCGTCAATCCAGTCTCCCGTCACATCCATTCTCCCGTCACACAGCCCGGCCATGCGTTAGACAGGCCGTTTTTGGATGGATGGGTAACACCAAAGCGAGCCAAGACGCCGGACTTGAGGCGCATCCAATCGCAGACGTCGTTGAGTCCGATGGCGTGAGAGAGTTGGGCGAAGAGCATCGCTGAGAGATGGCTCACCACGCTGATCGTGCGGGCCTTGGCTTCCACGCCAGTCTCGAGGGCGTGACGGTTGATCATTCCGCGAGGAATGAGGTTGAGCAATTGCTTGAGGACGACTACATTGGCGCGGGCTGGTGGTGTGTTATACATAACACCCTACCGAGTGGCAGGGATTTCAACTCAACACCAGCCCATTTTTTCACTCTAAGTTATGCTTTCCTGTGGGACGGCTGTGGGTAATTTTAATTGTCGTCGGCGGGTATTCTTAATTGTCGTTCTACAGATATTGCCGCCACAAATTTAGCCGTGATGACTAACACAAAAAAGAGGAGATCTTATGCACCACTGCTTTTAAAAATCTTCATCAAGTAGGTTTCTCTACCGACTTCGCTCGTAGCCAGCCTTGATGCAGGGGGTGGCACAGTCGATCTTGTTGCCTATGCTGGAAAACCACCTGAATTCCCCAAGCATACTTTGAATGTTAGCTTTTCATCGCGTGCAGAACATGCTCAACGTCCAACTTGGCCTGATCTTTTCGGAGCGCTACTAGACGAATCTCTACGTCCAGCTCACGGAGTCTCCGTGCGGCTTCATTATTCAGCGTATTAATTTTGAGTTCGTGAGCAGTAGCATCTGTTCTAATCTTATCCATGGTTTTCGAAGTAAGCATTTTTACCTCATCGATTTGGGATTGGCTCATCGCTCGCTTAGGATCAAATTTGAAACGTACTTCACAGCTTTTCCTCCATTCCAAAAGTGAGTAGCTTGCGTTGGCAGGAAGGCCAGCGCGCCTCAATGCGATTTTCGTGATTTCCGCCGCTGTTTCAATACCGAATGAGATTAGCGTAGCCCTTCTTGCAGGCCCGATTTGTGTGATGGAAGAACCTCGGATGAAGAATTTCCGAAGAAATGTGGATAGCTCACTTTCCATCCTGATTTTGGCGTATGCGGCCATCTCGCGCTGCATCACATTCGACGGTTGATTGAGATCATCTAACATGGACTTCAATTTCAGAACTCACTATCCGACCTCGATTTCGCCGAAGAGGTGAGCAAGTTTAAATCC
>ENA-OFCF01000102-OFCF01000102.1-metagenomes-genome-assembly--contig:-NODE-102-length-42457-cov-3.728244_pt1 | contig 42457 bp, 31 predicted proteins | sample MGYA00153387_OFCF01 | MGnify analysis MGYA00153387 | reverse complement strand
GGGCTATTACGAGTATCAGACGCGTATCATCAATGAAGAAACGCTGAACAAATTTCATGCTTATCTGATCAATTCATTGCAGACAGCGGTAGAAAATGACGAGCTAACCCTGGGGCAGCTTCTTGATGTGGACTAGACAGAAAAACGAGGAGTAACCCACGAAGCATAAACCACAATCCTTTACCAGGACAAGGCGAGGGACAGCGATCGATTCAGGGAAGACGTATACACCTTCATCAAAGAGAAAACCCAAGTCCCGAGGCGAAAACCCTGGGACTTGGGTTTCATAGAATCAAACCCACTAGTTTCGACCTTCTATTTGATGACTTTGTGGGATCGTGCAGTCTGCTGCAAATATTGCGAGAATCCATGCCAAGGGATTTTTCTCGAAGAATGGCGAATGAACCGGAGAGATATAGAAACCTTACGCAGAAAAGACGAAAGGAGCTGACTCATGTGACCGAGAAGAGAGCAACCTATCCACTGACACCCTCGCAAGAGACGCTATTTCTGGCCCGGAAATTTTCAGTCCATAAGTCGGTCACCAATATCGCAACCTCTGTCATCGTCAGAGGTGTGCTGGATATCCCCACTTTGGAGAAGGCAATCCTTATCGGAATCGGACGGTGGGATTCCTTTGGGCTGAGGCTTGAAAAAAACCACCGTGAAATAAGGCAGTACTTCGGGGAACGGGCATGTGAAGAGATCATCCGAAAGGACTTTTCAAGCAAGACATCGGAGCAGGTGGAGGCATTTTTTCACAAAGAGGCGAGAAAGAAGATGAAGATCTTTAATTGTACTCTTGCCAGGATGTTCATCATCAGAACCCCGGAAGGGCACGATGGAATCTTTAGCGTCATGAGCCACCTGATGATGGACTCGTGGGCCATCAGCTATTTCTACAAGGATGTCATGGAGATCTATTATGCCCTTGTGGAAAGCACCCCAATGCCTAAAGAGCTGAAGAGCTGTGAAGCTGCATTGAAGAAGGACCTGGACTATATCGGTTCTGACCGTGCGAAGAAAGACCTTGCCTTCTGGCAAGAGGAATATCAGAAATCCGAACCATACTATACCCATGTCAATGGACTGGAGATGCTTGAACGGTACAGGAAAAGAAAGAGGAAACCGGAAATCCGGTATGGGAGAGCCTTTTTTCTGAGGACCACGGCCAGCATAGAGGAGCAGGACCTGTCCAGCGAGGACGTGGCAAAGATGCTGGATTTTGTGACAAAAAATAGCATTCCTTCGATTCAGGTCCTCTTTCTTATGGGTGTCCGGATGTATCTTGCCAAAGTGAATGGTCAACAGGAAGATGTTGGGTTCTACGACGTGGTGGCCAGGCGAGGGACGCTTGAGGAAAAGTTCTCTGGGGGAACAAGGGTCCATTTCTTTCCTCTACGAACGATTATGCCCAAAGACATGACTTTCGCGGAAGGGATCAGTCTGCTACTTGACACACAAAACCAGATGTACAGGCACGCTGATTTCAGTCCCATGGAAATCATCAGGATTGAAAAGAAATATCTCCCGGTAAGCATGATGGAGTCTTACCGTACGGTCGCCCTGACCTACCAGCCCCTGACCATGGTCCTGAGCAGCAGGGTGAAATTTGATGCAAGATGGTATTCCAATGGCGCTGCCGGAAATCCTTTCTATGTGACGATCATGGATGGGGACGGTTCGGGGAACCTCAAATGCTACTATGAGTATATGGACAGGCAGATCAGACGGAAAACGGTCCTCCAGTGCCATGAGTTCATGAGAAAGGTCATTCTTCAAGGGATCCGGAATCCGGAGACGACCCTTGGTGAAATCTACAGGCTCTGAGGAACCATGATCCTTTGGCCAAATCCAGCAGGAGGCTTTCTTTTAACCCGTTCGAGCGGGAAAGAGAAGGCCTTTTTGAGGGTCATCCATTGGGGAAAAAGAGGCATTTCACAGAAACTCCACGGAAAAGCACATTGACAAACAAATATCAAGTAAAGAACTTATTGTTATGAATATGTAAATTTACTGCGTTATCCGACTAATTATGAGAAGATTTTGATATGATATAACTATAAAATTTTTGAGGGGGGCATGAAATGGACACTAGAAATAACAACAAGATGTTTTGTTTCCAATGCGAGCAGACGGCCAACGGGACAGGATGCACTATACAAGGGGTTTGTGGCAAGACTGCTGAAGTCGCCTGTATGCAGGATCTTCTGATTTATCAGCTGAAGGGAATTTCTAATTATGCAAACAGATTCCTGGAAAGAGGGGGAAAGATAGAGACACCCATCATAGAGTTCATGGAAGATTCTTTGTTTATGACACTGACCAATGTCAACTTTGATCCGAACAACCACATGGAACAGCTGAAGAAGACCAAAGAAATCAAGGACATGCTGAAGAATAGATTAGGGGAAGAGCTGACCAATGGGGAAGCTACCTATATCCTAAGGGACACCAGGGAAGAAATCCTTGAGGATGCCAAAAGGGCTGGAATCTTTGCAGATGAGAATTTGGATCCGGATATCCGAAGCGTTCGGGAGACCATCAAGTACGGCCTTAAGGGAATCTCCGCCTATGCCCATCAGGCCAGGTTTATCGGCTACGAAAATCCCGATGTCAATCTCTTCTACTTCAAGGCTCTGGATAAGCTAACTGACAGCAGCCTTTCCTTAGGAGACAATATCGCACTGCTGTTGGAGACTGGCGAAGCGGCTTATAAGATGATGGAGACCCTGGACACGGCCAACAATGAGACATATTCACCACCGACGCCGCACAAGGTGAACGTCCACGTGAAAAAGGGACCGTTCATCGTCATCTCCGGCCATGATTTCAGGGACCTGGAGATGCTGCTCCAGCAGACAGAAGGAAGAGGAGTCAATATCTACACCCATGGTGAGATGATTCCGTCCCATGGTTATGGGAACCTCAAGAAATATGAGCATCTTGTAGGAAACTATGGCGGAGCATGGCAGAACCAGCAGAAGGAATTCGCAAACCTTCCCGGCTGCGTGCTTATGACGACGAACTGCCTGATGAGACCGATGAAATCCTATATAGACCGGATCTACACGACGAATGTCGTCGGATGGGACGGCCTGAAGCATATCCCAAAGAAAGAGGATGGGACCAAGGATTTCACAGAAATGATTGAACAGGCCCTGGCTCTTGGAGGATTCCCTGAAGATGAACCCGTGAAAGAGATTCTTGTCGGATTCGGACACAAGACGGTCCTCAGCTATGCGGACAAGATTCTCGATGCGGTGAAAAATGGAGAGATTTCGAGATTCTTTGTCATCGGTGGCTGTGATGGTGCAAAGGCGGACAGGGATTACTATACGAGATTTGCTGTGGGGACCCCGAAGGATTCGATCATCCTGACGCTCGCCTGTGGCAAGTACAGATTCAACAAGCTTGATTTTGGCGAAGTGGCTGGACTTCCGAGACTTCTTGACCTCGGGCAGTGCAATGACAACTATTCTGCCATCATCATCGCATCCGCACTGGCTAAAAAGCTGGGCGTAGGCGTGAACGACCTGCCCCTGTCACTGATCATCACCTGGTACGAGCAAAAAGCCGTCGCGGACCTCCTGTCCCTGTTGTGGGCGGGGGTTCAGGGCATAAGGCTCGGACCGACAATGCCGGCATTCATTACGCCGAATGTCTATAACTTCCTGCATGAGAAATTCGACCTGAAGCCGATCACTACCCCGGAGAAGGACCTGGCAGACATTCTCGGGTAGGGAGAAGGGATACTTAAAAGACTGGATACGAAGAACAGATGACAAGAAAAGAATGGTAAGAAGGTTGATATGTTTCCGGACTACGATGTGGTCCGGAAATATTCATTTATCGCTTCTTTTATATGAGAATATTCAGACGATATAGCCTCAAAAATGGTATAATGGAATCAGATATATACTGGATTTTTGGCTTGGCAGAACACTAGAGGGCAGAAAAACCTTTGATTTTTTAAAGTCAGGAAGAAGAACAGTCAGGCAAGGCAACACGATAACCAGGGCATCGAGGAGAAGAGATGATCGAAAAGATTAGAATGGCCTTTCAAGGGATGGAAGTGGAGGAATTGAAGAAGGGATGGTCCACGGACAGGAAATTCATCCTCACGGACGGAACAGAAAGATATACCCTGAGATGTTCGAAAGAAGAACACTGGAGGACCAGAAAAAAGAATATGAGGAGATCAGAAAGATCAATCACCCTGAAGTCATCATCAGGCCACTTCAATTTGGAACGCTTGATGAAGAAATGACCTACATCCTCTATACCTATGCCGAGGGCGAGGATTTGAGGGAAACCCTGGAGGTCCTTAGTGATACTGGGCTCCATGAGTTGGGTTTGACGGCAGGGAACCTGCTTAAGGAAATCCATGGGACTAAGGCAGAGAGCGAAAGGGATTTTGAAAGTCACTACAATTTGAAAATCGACACAAAAATCAGGGCCTATCGGGATTCGGGACTGGATTTTCCAGAGGTGGAAGAGCACATCCGATACATCGAGACTCACCGATACCTCCTCGAAGGCAGGCCTGTCGTCCTTCAGCATGGTGACTATCACATAGGAAACATGGTCGTAAGCGAAGGAAGACTAAAAATCATCGACTTCAGCCGGTATGATTATGGAGACCCTTATGACGAGTTCAACCGGATGCCCATGAACAGCATCTACAGCAAATCCTTTTCCAAGGGCATGGTGGAAGGATATTTTGGCGGAGAACCGCCACTCGGATTCTGGAAACTCCTCAAGCTTTTCGTCCTGGTCAATGCCATCGCTTCACCCAGGTGGGCCCAGAAAAATTCACCGGACAGCATGGATTTCATCATGGGCATCTTCCGGGAAACCCTCAAGGATTATGAAGACAAAACCCAGGATATCCCAAGATGGTATAGCGACGTTACTAAACAAGGCTGATCCCTTCACGATTCGATATGGCTTTTAGGAGGGAGATACGAATGAAGAAATTATTGGCATTTATGGCGTTTTTGTTCCTGCCTTTATTTTTTGCGGCCTGTGACGAAGGGGAGACCCACGATCCCCTGGATACCTTCAGTGCCTATATGGAATCTTTCAGTGCCCTTGATTATAGCGGGATGTATGAGAATCTAGATGCGAAGAGCAAAGAGGCAATGACTGAAGAGGAGTATGTGAAAATCTACAGGGACATTTATGATGTCATTCCCATAACCGCAGTCAGCATGGAAAACAGAATGGAAGACTTCGACCTGTACAAGAAGATCGAGGAGAAAGACGAGGTGAAGATTCCTGTAAACATGAGCATAACAGGCAACGGCATTGACCAGAAATTCAGCCTGGATGTCAAACTCGTCAGGGAGAAGGATGAAGTAACCGGAAAATCCAACTTCAAGGTCTCTTTTGCATATACCCTCGTTTATGAGGGGCTTCGCAAGGACGACAAAGTCGTCATCGAGGAAACAGAACCACTGAGGGGAAGGGTACTTGACCGCAACCTGATCCCCCTGGCGGACAATACCGAACTCCTGTGGATCGGGATGGTCCCCGGCAAGCTGGGCAAGGACAAGAATAACGCCATTGCTGACCTTTCCCTTACCTATGGGCTGACCTCTGATTTCATCAACAAAAGGCTTGGGCTCAGCTGGGCGAAAGAGAACACCTTCGTGGATATGCTCAAGGTATCCATAGAAGAAAAGGAAAAAGTGGATGCCCTGATTGCAAAGCATCCCGGAATCATCTACAGGATCATCAAGGACAGGACTTATCCCTATGGAGCAGCCGCAGCACATCTTACCGGATACGTCGGGCTGGTCAACAATGAAGAATATGCGGAAATGAAACCGCTGGGATTTCCCATAAATTCGAAAGTGGGTAGAGCAGGCCTCGAGATGCTCTATGAGAAGGAACTCCGAGGGAACAAAGGCACGCAGGCGATTCTTGTGGACAGGGATGACAACCTGAAACAAGTGCTGGGACCGGTTGTTTCGAACAAAGGAAAGGACATCATCCTGACCATCGACATCGAAAAGCAGCAGAAGCTCTTTGAAGAAATGGACAACGAGGCGGGGACGGCATCCGTCGTGAACTACAGGACAGGCGAGATAGAAGCCCTTGTCAGCTCACCCTCCTATGACCCGAACCAGTTCATCCTGGGACAGACCCAGGCCACATATGATGCATTGGTGAACAGTCCCAACAACCCGATGCTGAACAGGTTCACAAAGCTCTACGTTCCGGGATCGACGATCAAGCCCATCACGACAGCCCTTGCACTGGAACTAATCAATTTCGACGAGAACTTTGAAACAAACATCACCGGACTTTACTGGCAAAAAGACGCTTCCTGGGGAAATTACTCTGTCAGAAGGATCAGTGAACCTGGAAATCCAGTAAATCTCTCGAAAGCCTTCCTCTATTCGGATAATACGTATTTTGCACAGATGGCTTTGGCCATGGGCGAAAGCAACTTCATCGTAGGAGCAAAGAAGTATGGCATAGGCACTGAGATGAATCTTGGGTTTGCCTTTGAAACGTCGCAGATGGTAAGTGGAGAAGTCATGAACAGCGAGATCCTTCTCGCAGATAGTGGCTACGGACAGGGACAGGTCCTCTTCAACAGTCTGACCCTCCCAAGGGCATTTTCGGTATTTGTAAGCGGAGGGAATCTTGTTGAATTGAAGCTGTTCAAGGATGAGGAAGCACCAAAGACCACAGCGACCGTATCGGTAGTGATTGCTGACAAAGTCTTCAGCCTGATGAAGGAATCCATAGACAATGATAGGGGGACAGCCCATGGCGCCGCCATAGAAGGTAGAGTTCTTGCCGGAAAGACAGGTACCGCTGAAGTGGGTTCAGGGAAGAGCAAGAAGGAAATCGGATGGTTTAGTGTCATCGACAAGAGTGAGGAATTCCCGTATATCGTCACGATGATGATCGAAGGGGTCCAGGGAAGAGGGGGGAGCGACATTACCGTAGAGAAGGTCAGATCTTTCCTTGAATCATATCCCCAATAGTAATCTCTCGTGATCGAAAAAATTGCAAGCGGTCTGGCTACGAGGAAGAAGGCAAACATGGAAAAAGGTACTGGATCCTGTTGGATTCAGTACCTTTTGAGCTATATTGGCTATTCTAGTTTTTTTATTTGTTGTCTGCCGCTTAGTAAAGATGATGAGTCGATGTCTTGGGAATAATACCCAAGACAGTGCTAGGATGGGTTTCCTTAATTAATCTACTAAATAAAGCATAAAGCGATTAATTAATTGATATCCCATCCTAGCGGAGTCTGGTTTGTTGGTGTACTTATGATGGTACACTCCCTTCTTGCTTGGTATAACTCTAATACCTGTTACCCATCCTCGATTCTAATGACACACACATTTGAGACTGCTTATTAGAATTACCCATCGAATGTAACTTTCTACAAACATCAACCAAGATTCTATGTTCGGTATTCTTTTGTAGTGGGTTAGATTCTGGAAGATGAACTCCCTCGTACTTTTGATTGGTTTTTTTTGACTTTGAATTATATGGATGTTCTTCTTCGTATTATTATAATACAACAGTTGACCCCCCATGGCAATCGGACAACCATGGCAAAAAAGGCGGAATTCATCCGTGGAGAGGGGTTAAATGGAAATATAATAGAAAATTCTCACAATATCTGACTCAGGCTCTGTTTCTCGAAGAATCCAGGTGAATCATTCCTCATATTTTTCCTGTAAAACAAAGTGGAAGATTTTTACTTCTGAGGGCAGAAGTGTCAGGGAAATCGCCTATAGCCATATCCTGTGCATCAGCATCCTCGTTCTTCAGATTCAGAATCCGTCCTTTTCTTATGAAGCAATCCTGAGTGATTGGCAGATGCCCAAAACTGAAAAATCCACCGGATTTGAAGAGGGAATTTTCGGGAACGCCAAAAATGAAACGGTAAAAATAATAGGGAATATGGACTTTATAGGGAAGGAAAAGTAAGATACAATGTATGAGGGTTATCAAATTTTCATAATAACCAAATAGAATTTTAAGAAATCTACGGTACACTATAACTAAAATATGCATAGACCGTGTGGTTTATGGCAAGAGGGAGATTCGCATGGCTTACATGGAAACGCTCGAAACCTTGGTATGGGTATTTAGCGGATTATTGACAATCTACGGCTTATACTTCATGCTCATGGGAATATTTACATTTATGCCCCTGAAAGAAAGAAAAACATATGACCCCAAACATAGATTCGGCATTATCATTGCTGCGAGAAATGAAGAAGTGGTCATTGGAGAACTTGTGGATAGCTTAAAAAAACAGACCTATCCAGATGAGCTCTATGATATCATCGTTGTTCCGAACAACTGCACAGACCATACGAAATCTGTCGCCCTCGACCATGGGGCATCCGTCTATGAACCAAAGACGGTGATCAGGTCCAAGGGTGACGTCCTGAAGGAGGTCTTTGGCCATCTCCTGAGAGGTAAGAAGGCTTACGATGCCTACCTCGTCTTTGATGCGGACAACCTCGTGGATGAGAACTTCATCAGTGAAATGAACAATGCCCTCATCGATGGTGCTGAGGTCGCGCAAGGCTACAGGGACAGCAAGAACCCTTATGACAACTATATGACCAACTGCACCTCCATCTACTACTATCTGGTAAACCGGCTCTTCAACAGGCCAAGAAACTCCATCGGGATGTCCGGCATGGTCAATGGGACAGGGTTCATGGTCAAGGTCTCGCTTCTCAGAGAAATGGGAGGCTACATCACTGAGACCATGACAGAGGATATCGAGTTTTCAGCACAAGTCATCCTGAGAGGGAAGAAAATCACCTGGGTTCCCCAGGCCATCATCTATGATGAGCAGCCGGATACTTTCGATGCTTCATGGAAACAGAGAATGAGGTGGTCCATCGGTCTAATCCAGTGCAACAAGCGCTATCTGGGTGAACTCATCAAAGGGTTAGGAAAAAAGAACTGGTTCCAGCATTTCGACTACATCATGTTCTTCATCTCTCCGTTTGTGCAGATTGCTTCGATTATCTCAGGAATCTTTATTCTTTTCCTGAACCTTCTGTACATCCAGTACAGCATTCTGACACTAGCTACGGTCGTAAGCAACGTGATGATCGCGATATTTGCTTCCTATGCGGCCACATCGGTTGGCTCGATGTTCATCTTGAAGCTGGAGAAAAAGAATTTGTTCAGATCGATAAAGGGTATCCTCACATTTGCCCTTTTCCTGACCTCCTGGGTTCCCATCAACATCATCAGTATGGTGAAACCAAATACCACATGGCATGAAATCAAGCACAATAGGAAAGTAGCCATAAATCGTAAGATCTAGTACGAAATGCAGAGGCTTAAAAAGTATCGGACGGATATTTTAGCCATAGCGTGAGACATCCATAACCTTATAGAACTGGAAGCCTCTCTTATAGAGCATAAGAGGGGCTTTTCGTCGCATGGAGGCAGCAGAAATGTCGGATTTATAAGCATTTTTTATTTCCCTTCGAACCGAAGGCATTTCCCATTCACATATTTTTCAATTTCATTTAATGAAACTTTAATAATGTACTCTTTACAATAGTGTATGACGTATAGTATAATCCAATTGGGTGATGAAAATGGAAAAGAAAGAAGAATTCATAAATTCATTTGTTGTTGAACTCAATAGAGGGACATACACTCTGGCGGTATTGCGCCAGTTGAGGGAACCCCAATATGGGTATTCGCTCCTTGAGGAACTCATGAAGAAAAACATCTTCATCGAATCAAGCACACTATATCCTCTTTTAAGAAGATTGGAGAAACAAGGGGTGCTGGTGAGTGAATGGGATACCAGTGAGTCGAGACCGAGAAAGTACTATAAGCTCAGTGCTTTTGGTACTGATGTCTATGCGTCGTTAAAAAAAGAATGGATGGAAACCGTCAACATCATGGAAAATATCCTGAGGGAGGAATAACAATGGAATATATTAAAAAGTACATCTATGCGGTGACGAAGAATCTTCCTGAAAAAGACAGGAAAGAGGTATCGCAGGAACTTCAGGGGAATATCATGGATATGCTGGGGGATGACCAGAGTGAAGAGAATATCCGCAAGACCCTCGAAAAAATGGGAAATCCCTACGAGATGTCCCTGGAATATCTGGGGAAGGATGACTATCTCATCGGACCACGACTTTACCACAAGTACATCGAAGTTTTGAAAGTGATCTTTTTTGTCGGACTGATCATTGGCTTCATCAGTTTTACCGTGGATTTCATTTCGAGCCTGGACAGCCTCGAATCTTTTGTGGAAGTCATTGAAGTAGTTGCGAGAGGGCTCGGGAATGTCGGGACAACCGTTATCGGATTCATCTTCTGGGTGACGGTGATCTTTGCCGTCATGGAAAAGACAAAGAGTTACGACGAGATTTTCTCGCCCAAGGACAAGGAGTTCAAGGTCAGCGACCTCAAGGATATTCCAAAGAAAAGCTCCAAAAAGATTTCGAAAGTCGGAATGGTATTCACCCTTTTCTTTACCGTGCTCTTCCTGTGGCTTCTCCTGATGAGAAGCGACCTTATTGCGGTGTATACGTCGCTGGGAAGCAAGTCGATTCCGATCTTTAACGATGAGACCATCAAGAGCCTTTCCTGGCTCATCCTCTTCACGGGTGCCTTCTCGATCCTCCTCTCCACCTTGAAATTCATCTACGGAAGGTGGAATGCCATGCTCGGGATCTTGGCCGCATGCTATGCCATGGTCAATCTCGGGATGACCATCATCTTTGTGACGAGAGAGAATCTTCTTACCCAGGAATTTCTGAATTTCCTTGAAGAGGGCGTCAGGATCACAGGAATAGATTTCTTAATCCGGCTGCCTTATTTCACCCATGGGTTCCTTGTTTTTATATCCATTGTGACCCTGCTTGACATTGGCACCTCTCTGTACAACGGATTTAGAAGTGACAAGCCACAGGATAACGGTTGACTCTGAACGATACTGTCACTTCAGGTTATTTGATGAGAAAGCCGCTCTTCGGGGCGGCTTTCTTTGACCAATCATTAATAATCTATTAATTCTGATAATTTATCATAAATAGTATTGTACTCACCGGACGAAAGAATATAATTATTATATAGAGCAAAATTGTTTGTATTTCCATTGTCACTAGAAGTGTTTTGTTGTTGCTTATCATAAGGGCGAGGAGGGATTATTAATGGAAGGAAACGATAACCATGGCAACCCGACACCGGAAGAAGAGAGTAAGATAAATCCTAATCAAGAAGAGAAAAACGTCAATCCCGAGGAAGATGCGGGCAAGACGAGCAGCAGCGAAGGGAGAACAGATTATTCAACTCCGAACGCTGAAAACAGGCATTATGAAAACAGGCATTATGAGAATAAAAGAGGATTCAATGTGGATGACCTTCAGGGAGATGATGTATCAAAAGAATTCACTGATGATGACATCTTTAAGAATAAGACTGTAGCAGCTTTGGCCTACCTCATCTTTTTTCTTCCTCTCATTGCTGCACCGGATTCAAAGTTTGGGAAATTCCATGCTAACCAAAGTCTCGTCCTGTTACTTGCCACCATTGCCGGAAATATCATTCTTGGCTTCATTCCAATCCTTGGTTGGATTTTGATTCCTATCTTTGGCCTGGCAATATTTATCATAGCAGTATTGGCTCTGGTCAACACACTGAACGGCTATGCAAAGAAGATCCCCCTCATTGGCGACATCAATCTGATCAACAAATAGAAGGGACCACGGATAGGGAATGATTACGTATCTTTGATCTATCATGATGATTTCCTCAAAGTGAGAGGTCCTCTGTGGCTGGCTCCATAACGGGTATGTGGCTATTCAGATATCGACAATTGTGGGTTGCCGTCCTTTTCGGGCGGCTTCTCCAATTGATAGGAGATATTTAAGTTTTTTTTAATCGCAGGTTATGGAGTCTACGCTATAATAATAATAACCTGAGACAAATACCAGGTCGAGAGGTGAACTGATGAAAAAGAATTTGAAATTAAAAAAGGCGATAACCATACTTCTGGTCTCCTCCGTTTTCCTGACTGGCTGTTCAAACGAAGAGCTGAATAACGACCCTTGGAAAAGCATCGAAACAGCCATAGACAACATCGAAAAGAAGAGCAACGAGCTGCTGAAAGAGACTGGAGATTATCTTCAGAAAGCTGTGAAGGACCTGATGGAGAGGATCGACGGCACTGTAGATGAGGAGATAGAAACACCGACAAGCAGCAATGGGACGAACAATTATCTTGAGACTTACAGGAGCAAAGCTCTGGAAGTAGCCTTCAATGAAATCCCAAGGAACTATGACTTTGGTTTTGACAGCGAGGCAGAGACGTACCTCCTCAAGAGACTAAACGATTATCGCACTGAAAATGGGCTAAACCCGTTGGAATTTCGGCAAGACCTCTCAGAGTCCGCCAGGTATAAATCCCTGGCGATGCTGCAGTATGATTACTTCAGCCATGACAATCCCAACCTTGGCGGGAAGCCCTTTGACTATCTCATGTGGGATGTGCTTGACCTGTCCTATACGAGTGTGGGTGAGAATCTGGCCTTTATTGGGAATTCTTCGCCTGACATGAAGATCGAAGCGGAGGAACTTTTCCAGGGCTGGAAGAATTCACCGTCCCATAACGAACAGATGCTTAACCCTTACCACAAGTATATCGGCATCGGCGTCATCCGGTCCGACAAAACCGGACCCTATTTCGACGGGTATAAAGCGATTATTGGAACCCAGCATTTTGGCGGCTAAAGAATCAGCAGGCCAAGAATGATTGGAAACAGAAGGGAAATCAGATGAATTACGTTTTATGGAGCGTCCTGTTACTTGGGTGTTCACTCTATATTTTTGACAATTATACGATTGGGACAAAAAAATTCGTCATCCGAGATGAAGCCATCCCTAAAAGCTTCGATGGCTTCAGGATTCTGCACCTTTCGGACCTTCACAACAGTACTGATGGAAAAGGGAATGAGACAATCATCAGGAAGGTGAATGAGTTGCAGCCTGACCTCATCTTTTATACCGGGGACATGGTGGACCGGGACACCTACAGGTCCGATAGCTTTATCAACCTTGCAAAGGAACTTGCGAAGGCTTATCCAGCGTACTATATCATGGGAAACCATGAGGATGACCTGGGACTGAAAGAGAAGAAGAAGCTACTGGAGGAAATCGGGAATATGGGCATCAGGGTCCTTCACAATGAAAGGGTCAACCTAAGAAGAGAGGACGGGGAAATCTCCCTATATGCCCTGAACCTTGAACCGAAGTACGGCAGGAACACCTATCACAAGAAGACCGGCGAACTTAGCCTGAAAAAAGCGGATATTGAAACCCTCTTGGGAATGAAAAAAGAGGGCTTCAATATCCTGCTTTCCCATAATCCCCTATATTTCGAAGCCTACGCGGATTATGGAGCGGACCTTACTTTTTCAGGACATCTGCATGGCGGCCTCATCAGGCTGCCCTTTGTAGGCGGACTCCTTTCTCCTGACCGCGTGTTCAATCCCAAATATGACAGAGGCCTCTACATGCGAAACGGGAGCCGGATCATTGTCAGCCCGGGCATGGGGGGAAGAAGACTAAGGATATTCAACCGTCCGATGATCTACCTGGCTGTTCTTGAATGTGATACCCAGGGAGAGAGCCTCACGGTATGATCTAAAGGGGCAAACCGAAAAAATGTATAGGGTTTTATAGGAAGTCCGGGAAACCGGACTTCCTTTTTGCGAGATGTCGGCCATGTTCCCTGCGACAGCAAAGAGAACAGTCGTCGAAGGAAAGGGGTGATTGAAAATCAACTCGTTAGACAACCGAAAAATGAGATTTCTTGTAAAATACTGTTTCATATGCTGTATTTTACCGTAAAAAGTCTGGAAAGGTGTGAATATAGCGATTAAATTGTGAATTTATTGAAATACAGTTAATTAAATTATTATTTTTACTACAAAAAATCATAAGAACTGTTATAATCTATGTTAAAGAAGTATTTATTAGTATAAAGGTTCTATAATGTTTCCGATGATGTGCTCGTTCCGGAAATTTGTTGTTTGATTGCCGTATGTTTTGCTGTCTGTAGGATATTCGAAAGATGGGTTAGGGGCTAGAACAATAACGAAAATAAAGTGAGGTATTCATACTTATGCTGAGTAAAAATGTAAGAAATATCATTCTGAATACAAGTGTCGCCTTATCTATAGTATTGACATCTGCAGCTGTTCCTGCGTATTTCAATCAAACGTTTACCGTTGCCGAAGCGTCAACAACCTCGATCATGAAAGCGACTGCCAACGTCAATATGAGGACGGGAGCGGGGGCAGGATATGCGATCATCCTTACCATTCCAGAGGGAGCGCAAGTCACGCTTGTCTCGAGTGCGAATGGCTGGTCAAAAGTAACTTACAACGGAAAGACAGGATATGCGTCCAATACCTATCTTGCTGCGGTGACGGCCACGGCACCAACGACGACGTCTGCAATGAAAACCACAGCCAACGTCAATATGAGGACGGGTGCGGGGACAGGATACGCAGTCATCCTTACCATTCCAGAGGGAGCGCAAGTCACCCTGCTCTCGAGTGCGAACGGGTGGGCTAAGGTGACATACAATGGAAAAACAGGGTATGCCTCCAGCACCTATCTTGCAGCGGTGACGGCCACGGTTCCTGCGCCAACGGCACCGACGACAGTCTCTGTAACGAAGACCACTTCGAACCTCAATATGAGAAGCGGCGCTGGGACGGGATATGGTATCCTCCTAACGATCCCAAGTGGTAAAGAAGTGAAGGTCAATTCGACCTCCAATGGCTGGACCAATGTGAGCTACGGCGGGAAAACGGGTTATGTGTCAAGCACGTACCTGAAAACGACCACTGTCAGTGCTCCTGTAACAACACCAACACCAACACCTACACCAACGCCACCGCCGGCACCCGCTGAGACCGTTTCAGTGACGAAGACCACCGTCAACCTCAACATGAGAAGCGGCGCGGGTACGTTTTATGGAATTCTTCTGACCATCCCCAGCGGAACAGAAGTGAAGGTAAATTCGACCGCAAACGGCTGGACCAATGTAACCTACGGTGGAAAAACGGGCTATGTGACAAGCCAGTACCTGACGACCATTTCAGAAGTCCCTCCTACAGTCCCTGTAGAAGTGGCGCTTCCCAGTGTTCTGGTCCTGGAAGACATCAAGACGGCCTATGATAATGTTGATGTGAAAATCAACGGCTATTCCGTCAGCGACAGTGGCGTGAATGCTTTAACCGTGACACTCGATGGCAGGGATATCCCGGTGACAAGAGGGCAGAGGACTGACCTTAGCAGCCTCTACAGCAATTATACGAACCTGGATAATATTGGATTCTCTTTTAGTGTGGGGAAGGCTTCATTGAGTGTCGGAAACCATACAATGGTCGTTAAGGCGACCTCCAACGACGGGACAACCAAAACAAACACCTACTCTTTTCAAATGACCAAACCAGCCCCCGCAATCAGCATCAGCGGGGTAACGGACGGACAGGATGTCCCGACGGGAACCATAGCAGTTACAGGTTTTGCCGTGAATATTGACGGAGTTGCCAGTGTGAAATACTATGTCAATGGGTCAGCGAAGACGGATCTTTTGTATGGGGAGGCATCCAGTGCGACAGGAAGCTATAGCGCCTATACCGGATACAGGAATGCCAACTTTACTTTCAGTGTCAATAGTGCTCTCCTGGTCAAGCCCATAAATTCCATCAAGGTGGAACTGACCGGAACAGATGGTACCGTATACGAGAAATCCCTCATTCTTAGAGGGGCGGGAAGCGAAAACTATGTTGCAGAGAGCTACGGCAACTCCTTGGATTACTATGTCGGCCTTGAAAGCGCAAAATCCTCCCTAACAAAGGGAGCTCAGACCTCCAACACGATAAAGAACTATATGGATCCGGCAAACTATATCTACGATGATGCGAACAAGTACATTTTCATGGACCTCAGTTATGAGGAAGGGAATTACAACGTCACAGCGGAAGACCTGAACAAGTTCCTGGTGGGAAAGGGTGTTCTTGCAGACCAGGGGGCAGCGTACCTCGAAGCGGCAAATACCTACAAGGTCAACCCCTACTATCTCATTGCACACTCGATCCTTGAAACAGGTCACGGAACTTCTGTCCTTTCCAAGGGACAGTATGTGACGGATACCTATACGAGATTTGGGGACAAGTCTTCCATCGTCGTCGGCGGAGTAGCTGTCGAAGACCGGACAAAACTCGTCTACAACGTCTTTGGAATCGGGGCCTGGGATTCAGATCCCAACCTTTGGGGCAAGCAGAAGGCCTATACCGAAAAATGGTTCACGGTTGCGGATGCCATCAAAGGCGGAGCGAAGTGGATCAGTACGAACTATACGAACAGACTCAACTACAACCAGAATACACTGTACAAGATGAGGTACAACATCGCGGAAGGTAATAACCACGAATATGCCACCGACCTCGGTTGGGCGGTAAAGCAGGCTGCGAGGATAAAGACCCAGCTTGACGCCATGGGTATCAAGCCTGAAAGCCTCAAGTTCATCTACCCAAAATTCAAATAAGAGAAAATCTGTAAGAGGATTGCTCATGAAAAGGTTGTCTCTTTGAGGCAGCCTTTTTCTGGTTAAAATCAGAAGATAAAAGAACTGTTTTCTTATCAGACAAGAAGTGAATTATGCTACTTTATTTTCACAGGAAATGTATGATATAATAATTTCGTTAAGTTTTTGTTAATGAGAAGGGATTTATGATGAAGATAGATAAAGAGCTGGTATATAAGAATAGGAAAGCACTCATGGCGATCTTCATCGTCATCGGTATCTTTGCATCCTTTTTCTACTTTAAGGCGTTCTTCCAGAAGGGGATTCTCTACTACGGGCATTTCCTTGAAGAATCGACATCCGCTTCCAGTATCCCCACAAGGGAGTACTTCGGTTTCTACGAAAAAGGATCTGTAAGCATCAGGCTTACAGGACTTAATCAGACCGATAAGCTGATGGAACTCAAAACTGGAAATGTAGTCAGGGAATATGTCTTTAATGAGGGAACATCCGCAAACAGCATGAGGCTGTTTGATTCCAGCAACCGTGTCATTTATAGTGGAACGCTGGTCATGGAACAGAGGGCATTCAAGGAAAATGGCGAAACGGCCATTTCCTTTGAAAAGTACAAGGCCACAGAAACAGAGGAATACAATGAAGAGAATCCTGAACCCCTGCTTATGGTGCTCACGGCAGAACGAATGAACATCGTCACCAGAGGCAATTTGGGTATGCTTATTTTTGTCGGTATCCTGATTGTCCTGCTGGGCATAGATATGGCATTCCCGACCTTTTTCTTTAAGCTAAAGAGATTCGATTTCACCAGTGACACGGAGATTTCGGAACTCCATTTGAGTATGCAGAAGTTCACCTGGTCCATCACCCCTTTTGTCCTTGTCCTGATTCTTTATAAAGCCTTGAAATAGGCTATGGAAAAGACCATCGGCCTTCACTCAGGTATGACCCGAAATAGTACACATGAACCTCTGATTTGCTCAGAGGTTTTTTTGAGCCTTTTTTACGTGGGCAGTCCTTGGTTCCAGGGTCTTCCTGGTCTGTATTTCCAGGAATTTCAAGAAGCTGAACATTTCTGTTGACATTGACGCTACGTAAGGGTATAAGCTTATCCTATGGGGGTGAACTTTTGGAATATACGATAAATGATATGGCAAAAATGGCAGGAATCAGCACGAGGACATTGAGGTACTATGACGAAATAGGGCTGCTGAAGCCGAGAAGAATCAGCAGCAATGGCTACAGGATATATGGGAAAGATGAGATCAACAAATTGCAGCAAATTCTCTTCTATAGGGAATTTGACATGAAGCTTCTGAAGATCCTGGAAATCCTCACAGACAAGGATTACGACAGAGAGAGGATTCTCAGGGACCACCGGAGAAATCTTATGGAAAAGCGAAAACAAATTGATCTCTTCATCCGGAACCTGGATGAAAGCATAGATGAAATGGAAGGAAGGGTAAAAATGAAGGACAAGGATAAGTTCCAAGGGTTTAAGGAGAAGCTCGTCAGGGATAATGAGGAAAAGTACGGAAAGGAGATCCGTGAGAAATACGGCGATCAGGTCATCGAAGACTCCAACAAGAAGATGATGGGACAGACTAAGGAGCAGTTTGAACAAGGGGAAGAACTGGGAGGGGAAATTCTCGTCAAGCTCTATCAGGCGATGGACAAGGGGGATCCTTCCTCAAAGGAAGCCCAGGAGGTCGCCAGGCTGCATCACGAATGGCTCATGCTCTATTGGCCCGCCTATTCCAAGGAAGCCCACATGGGACTCGCCATGATGTATGTGGAGGACGAAGGGTTCAGGGATTTCTATGATCAGGGAAAAGAAGGCGCTGCAGATTTTCTAAGAAGGATCATAGAAGTGTACACCTCATGATGTACGTGAGTTTCACTTAAATTTTTTAAAAAGCGTTCAAGAATTATTTCCAAGATTTTAATCTTCGAAGCATACAATAAAACTGGAACAGAATTGCAAATCCAGGGAGAGGGAGGTGAATCGGCACAGAACGTTGTGTCGGCTACAATGAAACTACACATTATTCCAAAGTACAATCCGGATATTTCAACAGAAGATGAACTCGGTGAGAAGTGGAATGCATTGGAAAGCAAGCATACTAAAGGTTCTCTCAAGGAAATGCGCCTTCTTTATAAGAAAATAAAATATCTCAAAGAGAGAGTCCTATATCTACAATGGGGCAAGATGGAAATTAAGAAGTCAAAAAACTCAGAAAAGGAAACTCATCTCATCCAGAAGAAAATAGAATTCCTCGAAGATAGAATTCTCGTTCTCGAAGATGAATTTTCCAAACTGACCGCGAACAGAGGTACAATCAAAGAAAATCGCGATTACAGGGAAGATTCAGAACAGAAACTGGAGGAAATGAAAAACAGAGTCGCCAGTGACCTGACAAAACAAGGATACAAATAGAACTTAAGCCGCCGTCATGGCGGCTTTTATAATTCCCGTCTTTGAAGAAACCTGCCTTAAGAGGAAGGCCGGATTCTTCACCTGTTTGTCATCTCTAAAAGGTCATCCCGCCGTAAAATATATGTTATAATATGTCTTGTGATATTGTAGATAAGATGATTTGAAAATGAGATTGGAGTAAGAATGATGCAGAAGATTAGGTCCCTGGATACCTTCAAGTTGAACAACCTCCTACTATACCTCGTCGTGGGTCTTGTCCCGCTGATCCTGTTGCCCATGCACGGCAAACTAAATACCTCCATTACAAAACTGATTGCCCTTGGCATCATCACCTTCGCCTATCTGCTCCTGTGCTTCTTCAGAAGAGAGGAGATTTCTGTTGCAGAGAATTCCACAGAGAACAAATTCCTCTTTGCCTATGTGGCTCTCATGCTGATTTCAATCCCTTTTTCCTTGGACCCGGCGACATCGATCTTTGGGTCATCCTACCGCTTTGACGGCTTTCTGTCCTTCCTCCTGTACTTTTTTGCGTATCTGATTGCCAGAAACAGCAGGAATATCGGAAAGGTGGTCTTCAGGGTCATCGCCCTGACGAGCACCCTGGTCGCCACACTGGGCATCCTGCAGTTCTACAACATAGATCCCATTCCGAGGAAGTGGTATGCCATTCCCTGGAAGGAGACGGCCTTTTCCACCATGGGGAACCCGAACTTCCTCGGCTCTTATCTTGTCCTTTGCATTCCCGTAGCCATCTATCTTTTCTTTTATATGGAAAAGAAATACGGGCTCCTCATCTATGCGCTTGTGCTTTTGGCGCTTCTCTCTTCACAGACCAGAGGAGCCTGGATCGGAGCCTTTGTGGCGCTTGTGGTCTTCTTTATCCTGCACGGCATCAGCTACGGATTTAAGAAGAGGGATGGGATGAAGGTTCTCCTCTTCGCTCTGGTCACGCTGATTGTGACAGCTTTCTTCACAGTCACTTCAGGGGATGTCTTCCTGTCCCGGCTGTTCTCGATTTTCGGGGATTTTGGCAAATGGGTCAGTAACAGCGAAGAGACCTACCTCGTGGGTTCCTTCAGGATCTTCCTCTGGGGAAAGGTGATCGAGCTTATCAAGATGAGACCCCTTACCGGGTATGGAATCGATTCCCTGTACATCGCCATGAACAGCAATTTCAGGGAGGAAATCATCTCGGTCTACGGCGTGTACAAGAATTGGGACAAAGCGCACAATGAGTATCTGAACATTGCGGTGTCCACCGGAATCCCTTCCCTCATTGCCTACCTCGGATTCCTCTTTACCGTCCTGAAGAAATCCTGGACCAGGATGAAGAGAAATCCAGGCTATATCGCGCTGATCGCTGCGGTCATCGGATACCTGACACAAGCCATGTTCAACATACAGGTTGTCATGGTCTTCTATGTATTCTTTGCCTATCTTGGGATCCTTTCCTCAAAAAGCGCCCTGGCGGATGATGACCAGGAAGTTTTCTACAGGAGCAGGATGAACCTCTGAGATACCCAGAGCATGGGTTCATGGATAGAATTCTAAAAATCGAATGAGTGGCCATAAGATAGAAGCCGAACCCCCGGGCAAGGCTTCTTTTCTTATGGCCATCATTTGTTACTTTTCATTGTATATAGAAAGTGAGTCCTGTGAGAAAACTCTCCAGGCAAGGAGGTTGTGTCCACAAGATATGATTTTTGTAGAATCCGAAGCCATGCTCCAGGAACTGAAAATAAGGGATTAGAAGGCATAATGGATAACAGATGTCCATAAAACCCTTTACATCAGGGAATTTCTTATAAAAGCTTTAAAAACAAAGAGAAGAGACTTGATAAGGAAAATGGAGGATATCGGAGAATATCGGAATTTACTGAGTGTTAATCGCTTCTCAAGGCAGATTGAGGTAATTGCTTAAAAAGAATATAGTTTGTAAATCAAATAGTTTTACTATCAAAATATAGGAGGTGGCGCTGTGGCGAGAATAATCGGAACAGGAAGCTGTATGCCAAGAAATGTAGTGACCAACAAAAGCATGGAAAGCTATGTGGATACGAGTGACGAGTGGATTGTCTCGAGGACCGGCATAAAAGAGAGATACATTTCAGAAAAGGATGAGAACACCGGTGACCTTGGCTATGGAGCCGCAGTGGAAGCACTCAGAGATGCGGGGATCGGTCCCATGGACCTCGACTACATCATCGTGGCGACGACCACACCCCATTCTCTGGTCCCCAACACAAGCTGCTACATCCAAGGGAAGCTCGGGGCGATGAACGCCGCCTGCTTTGACATCAATGCGGCATGTACGGGATTCATCTACGGGCTGGAAATCGCACAAAGTCTCCTCAACCTTAAGGATAAGGAGTATGTGCTGGTCATCGGTACTGAGGTCCTCAGCAAAATCACTGATTTTGGCGACAGAAGCACCTGCGTCCTCTTCGGAGACGGGGCGGGGGCCGCTGTGCTCAGGAAAGGCGAAGGTATCCTCGGCATTGTGACAGGAGCCGACGGGACCAAGGGAGAATGCCTGAGCACCGGGGACTTCGCGGTGAGCAACATCCTAGCCGGCGTGAATGAGTCAAAAAATCTCATCTCCATGGATGGGAAGGAAGTGTACAAGTTTGCCGTGAACATCCTCCCCCTGGCGCTGGAAAAAGCCCTCGAGAAGTCAGACATGAAAGCAGAAGAACTCGACCATATCATCCCACATCAGGCAAATGTAAGGATCATCGAATCCGCAGCCAAGAGACTCCACCTCCCTTTGGACAAGTTCTACATGAACATTGAAAGGACAGGGAACACTTCCGCGGCGAGCATCGCCATCGCGCTGGACGAGATGAACAAGAAAGGTCTCCTGAAAATGGGGGACAAGGTCTCCATGGTGGGCTTCGGCGGTGGCCTGACCTACGGCGCCATTTGCATGGAGTGGACCATGTAGTCGGCTTCGAGCAGAAAAAAATTTTACAAACCGTTCGGATAGAAAAACAAACAATAAGAATTTAGGAGGAATCATCATGATTTTTGAAAGAGTACAAAAGGTATTGGCAAAGGAACTCACCATGGATATGGGAGAAATCACACTGGCATCGAACTTTGAGGACCTGGGGATCGATTCATTGGACCTGGTCGAAATGGTCATGCAACTGGAAGAGGAATTCGACATCACCATTGAAGAGACGGATAAACTTAAGACCGTCAGCGATGTCGTGGAATACGTCACAGCTAAAATCGGCTAACAGAGGGTGAATGATGAAGAACAGAGTATGTGAACTACTAGGGATAAGATATCCCATATTTCAGGGGGCAATGGCCTGGGTTTCCGATGGAAACCTGGCTGCTGCGGTTTCCAATGCAGGCGGCCTCGGCATCATCGCTGGTGGCAACGCCGATGGTGAAATCGTCAGGACACAGATTAGGAAGGCAAAGACGCTGACAGACAAACCTTTTGGCGTCAATATCATGCTTCTGAGCCCTTTCAGGGATGAAGTCATCCGGGTAGTCCTGGAGGAAAAGGTTGCCTGCGTCACAACCGGTGCCGGAAATCCCGGGAGGTACATCAGCGACTTTCACGATGCCGGCATCAAGGTCATTCCGCTTGTCGCATCCGTTGCTCTGGCAAAGAAGATGGAGAAGCTCGGTGCTGACGCCGTTGTGGCCGAGGGAAACGAAGCCGGGGGACACATCGGGAAGCTTTCGACCATGGTTCTTCTTCCGCAGGTGTGCGATGCACTGATGATTCCGGTCATCGGAGCAGGCGGGATTGCCGACCACCGAGGGGTGGATGCGGCATTCACCCTGGGTGCGGAGGGGGTTCAGCTTGGAACCTACTTCATCCCTGCAGACGAATGCCAGGCCCATGAGAACTACAAGAGCATGGTCCTGGACGCATCGGACATCGATACCACCGTTACCGGAAGGTCCACAGGTCATCCGGTTCAGGTCCTTAGGAACAAGCTCACAAGGGAATTTGAGGCACTCGAAAAGAACGGAGCGCCGTTATCGGCTCTTGAAGAATTGGGAAAAGGGGCATTGTACCAATCTGTCATCCTGGGAGATGTCGACAAGGGCTCCTTCATGGCGGGTCAGATTGCAGGTATGGTTTCCAAAAGAGGAACCTGCCAGTACCTCGTGGAAAACCTTATCGAGAATTCCAGGTACATTTCGAAAGAATAGATTAACAGGAAGCGAGGGCGATGCGCTCTCCCAGAGGTAGTAATGAAGACAAATTTGTTTTTTCCAGGACAGGGGTCTCAATTCGAAGGCATGGGACTGGATTTTTACAGGAATTATAAGACTTATAAGGAAATTATTGACCGCGCCAGCAATTTAAGCGGAATAAACCTCTTGGACGTCCTGGAAGACCAGTTAAAGCTGGATGACACACAGAACGCCCAGATTGCCATCTTCACCATGAGTTACGGCATCACGAAGCTTCTGGAGGAAGAAGGGATCAGCATGGACGCTGTTCTTGGCATGAGCCTCGGCGAATATGGCGCACTGACCCATGCCGGAGTGCTTTCCTTCACAGACACCCTCATGATTCTGAGGAAACGCTCCAGCCTCATGCAAGAGGCGTCAAGGGAAACCAAGGGTTTCCTGGCAGCGGTCTCATTTTTGGAGACGAGCGCTGTCAAGGAAGCCATAGAGGGGCTTGAAGGAGTCTGGATCTCCAACATCAATGCACAAAACCAAACGGTTGTCGGGGGAGAGACCGGCAAAATGGAAGAGTTCGAAAAGAGGGTCAAAGAGAAGGGGGCAAAAAAAGTCACCTATCTCAATGTCTCCGGAGCCTTCCACACGCCCCTCATGGAGACTGCGGGTAAAGCCTTCAGGGAGTTTCTGGAGGACTTTGAACTGCATCCAGGAAGCATCCCTGTCGTTTCAAACTTCAAGGGAGACTTCTATGAGGAAGGGGATGACAAGAAAGATATCCTCTCCAGACACATCTACTCCAAGGTCCTCCTCTTCAGCTGCATTTCGAAGCTTATGACCGAGGATGAGGATACGAATGTTCTTCTAGGACCGGGAAAAGCCATGGCTTCGATCCTCAAGCAGAACAAGGCAAAAGGGCAGGTCCTTATCATCAACACTGTGGAAGATTTCATCGCAGCAGTCAGATCTTTAAAGGAGAAAACAAATGGATAAGAGAGTATGTATCATTACCGGCAGCTCCAGGGGGATAGGACGCGGATGCGCCCTGCTCTTTGCAAAGATGGGTTACAGCATTGTCCTGAACTATTCGACAAATGAACCTGAGGAACTCCTCAAAGATCTGAAGACGATGGAGGCCTCCTTCATCGCCATCAAGGGCGATGTTTCCCTGGAGGAAGATGCCAAGAGGATTGTCGACGAAACCGTCGCAGCCTTTGGTCAGGTGGATGTCCTCATCAACAATGCGGGAATCACGAAGGACAATCTTATGCTTCGCATGAAGACAGAAGATTTCAGGAAAGTCATCGACGTCAACCTCGTCGGGACCTTCAACATGACCAAGGCGGCAAGCTCCGTCATGATGAAGAAACGGACAGGAAGGATCATCAACATCTCCTCGGTGGTTGGACTCAGAGGGAATGCGGGGCAGGTGAACTATGCCTCCTCCAAAGCCGGCATCATCGGACTGACCAAGTCTGTCGCCAAGGAACTGGCGAAGAGGAACATCACCTGTAATGCCATCGCCCCGGGTTTTATCGAAACCGATATGACCGGAGCCCTGACAGAGAAGATCAGGGAGAGGATCCTTCAGGATATTCCTCTGGGAACCCTGGGACAGGTGGAAGATGTTGCCAATCTGGCTTTATTTCTAGGGAGTGACGAAAGTTCGTACATCACCGGTCAGGTCATCGCCGTAGACGGCGGCATGAGCATGTAGGAGGGAATTATATTGAGAGTAGTCATCACAGGCATGGGGGCCATAACACCCATAGGAAACAATGTGGAAGAATTCAAGACCGGGCTTTTCGAAGGAAGAAACGGCATCGACCAGATCACCCACTTCAATACGGAAGGGTTCAAGGCAACCCTCGCAGGGGAAATCAAGAATGCGGATCCTGCGGAACTTATCGGGAAGAAGGAAGCCAGGCGCATGGACAGATTTACACAGCTCGCCGTTGTCGCTGCAGACGAAGCCATTCTTCAGGCGAATCTCAAGGATGCCTATGACCCATTTGATGTCAATGTGCTCGTCACGTCGGGCATCGGAGGTCTAAATACCATGGAAGAGAACATGCTGCGGTATTTTGAGAAGGGTCCGGGAAGGGTGTCCCCCTTCTTCATTCCCATGAACATCCTGAACATGGCCGCAGGCGAGATTTCCATCCGTTACAATGCCATGGGTTCGTCCTTTGCACCCGTAAGCGCGTGCGCCTCAGGAACCCATTCTATAGGAGAGGGTTTCCGGGCGATCAAGCACGGATATGCCAAAGCCGCCATTGTCGGCGGAACGGAGGGACCGGTGACCCCCATGGCCATCGCAGGATTTTCCAACATGAAAGCCCTGAACGAGTCCCAGGATAAAAATAACGCGTGCATTCCTTTCGACAAGGACAGGTCAGGATTCGTCATGGGCGAGGGAGCGGGAATTATCATTCTCGAGAGCCTGGAGGGAGCCCTGGAAAGGGGGGCAAGGATCTACGCTGAAATTGTGGGCTACGGGTCCACCTCGGATGCTTATCACATCACAGCGCCCCATCCTGAAGGGAAGGGTGCCTACATGTCCATGAAGAAGGCCGTGGAGGAAGCGGGGATAACGCCGGCTCAAGTGGGATACATCAACGCCCATGGAACAAGCACACCCATGAATGACAAACTGGAGTCCATGGCGGTGGTGAATCTTTTTGGCAGGGAAGTCCCTGTGAGTTCCACAAAGTCCATGACCGGACATCTTCTTGGTGCCTCAGGCGCCGTGGAGGCCATCGCCTCCATCCTCGCCATCAACGAAAGCCTTTTGCCTCCAACCATCAATACACAGAACATTGACGAGAACATCGAAGCGAACATCATCCTGAAGGAGCCCCTGAAGAGGGAGATCACCTATGCCCTGTCAAATTCCCTGGGCTTCGGGGGACATAACGCCTCGCTGCTCTTCAAGAAATGGGAGGGAGTCTAGATGGAATTAAACGATATCCTGCTGATCCTGGAAAAATTCGAGGAATCAGACCTCATGGAACTAAAGGTCAGGTTAAAGGGCGATGAATTTGTCGCTTCCAGGTCAAAATCTGCAGAAAAACTGTCAGGCTTCTCAAGAGACCTTGATTCCTCCGAGAAAGACAGCGCAGAGGCGAGTAAAGTGCCGGCACAAAAGGGGAACTTTGGGCAAGAGGTTTTGAGAAGCAGCTCAATTGCCAACGAACCTAAGCCCACCGAGGACCTGAAGGAAGCAAAGATGGAAGGCATGAAGAGCGTGACTTCACCCATTGTCGGAACCTTCTTTGCCAGGCCTTCCGCCAAGGACGAACCCTTTGTCCGGTTGAACGGAAAAGTCAGAAAAGGGGAAGTCCTCTGCATCCTGGAAGCCATGAAGATCATGAACGAGATCAAGAGCCCCGTGGATGGGACCATCAGGAAGATTTTCCTGGAGGACCTGGATATGGCGGACTTTGGGAAACCCCTATTCATCATTGAGGAGGAATAAATGGAACACATCGATATCAACGGCATCATGAAGGTGCTTCCCCATCGCCCTCCGTTTCTTCTCATCGACAGGATTCTTGAAGTGGAACCCGGGAAATACTGCAAGGCCATCAAGAATGTGACCTACAACGAAGAATTCTTCAAAGGCCACTATCCGGACTATCCTGTGATGCCCGGTGTCCTCATCATCGAGGCTCTGGCGCAGACGGGGGGATACGGCATCCTCACCCTGGCAGGGAACGAGGGAAAAAGGCCGCTCTTTGCAGGGATGAACAATGTCAAGTTCAGGAAACAGGTGGTGCCTGGAGATACCCTGACCCTTGAAGTCACCATCGACAAATTAAGGGAAAGCTTTGGAAAAGGAACAGGAAAAGCCTACGTGGACGGGAAACTTGTATGCGAGGGAGAACTAATATTTATGCTAGGATAGGTGGATAAGATGAAGATACTCATTGCCAACAGAGGAGAAATCGCATTAAGGGTGCTTCGGGCAGCCCATGAACTCAATATGGAGACTGTCGCGGTATATTCCGAGGCAGACAGGGACGCCCTCCATGTCAAGCTGGCTGATGAGGCCATTTGCATCGGAGGCAAGTTTTCCAGGGACAGCTATCTCAACATGGAGAACATCCTCAGTGCGGCTGTGCTCTCTGGGGCCAACCTCATCCATCCCGGCTACGGTTTTCTGTCCGAGAACTCCTTGTTCAGGAGACTTTGCAGGGAATGCAACATCAACTTTATCGGCCCTTCAGAAGAGACCATGGACCAGATGGGAGACAAGATCAGGGCCAAGGAATTGGCAGAGGAAGCGAATATTCCCGTGGTGCCCGGCTCTAAAGGCGAAGTGAAGTCCTATGAAGAGGCACATCTTGCCGGAAAAGACATCGGGTATCCTCTTCTCGTCAAGGCCACTTCGGGTGGAGGCGGAAAAGGGATCAGAATCGTGGAGAAGGAAGAGGACCTGAAGAGTGCCTTCATCGCTTCAAAAAATGAAGCCATGGCGAACTTTGGAGAGGACGGAGTGTACCTTGAAAAGTACCTGAAAAACCCCAGACATATCGAGTTCCAGATTCTCCGGGACATGCATGGCAATACCGTCCATCTCGGCGAGCGGGACTGCTCTCTTCAGAGAAGGAAGCAGAAAGTCCTGGAGGAATCCCCATCCCCATGCCTCACAGATGATCTCAGAAAGGAAATGGGGGAAGCCGCAGTAAGATGCGCCGAAGCCTCAGAGTACCTGGGCGCGGGAACCGTGGAGTTTCTCCTGGACAATGAGGGGAACTACTACTTTATGGAGATGAACACCAGAATCCAGGTGGAGCATCCTGTCACCGAGATGGTCACCGGCGTCGACCTGGTCAAGGAGCAGATCAGAATCGCCCTGGGGATGAAGCTTTCCTTTACCCTGGAAGAGATTACCGCCCGCGGTCATGCCATCGAGTGCAGGATCAATGCAGAGGACCCGGACAACAATTTTGCCCCATGTCCCGGAAACATCAGCTTCATCCATTTTCCCTCAGGAAACGGTGTGAGGGTTGACAGCGGGTGCTATTCCGGTTCAGATATCCTGCCTTACTACGATTCCATGGTGGCGAAACTCATCGTCCATGGAAAAGACAGGGAAGAGGCCCTCTCCAAGATGAAAAGCGCACTCTACGAACTGACGATCCAGGGGATAAAGACGAACCAGAACTACCAGGAAGAGATTCTCAGCAGCGCGTTTTTCCAGGATGGGAACTACCATACGCTGACACTAGATGAAATGAGGGGTTAATTTGGTGATATTCAAGAAAAAACGAAATTACTTCACGCTAGCCCCTAGTGTTATAGAGAACAGCCTGCCACCTGAAGTGAAACCTTCGATTCCAGAGGGGCTCTGGCATAAGTGCAAGGAGTGCGAGAAGCTGGTTATCAAGGAAGACCTTCTTCAGAACCGCTCCATCTGTCCGAAGTGCGGAGCCTATGAACGGATGAGCGCAGAAGGGAGAATTGCCCTGATCGTAGACGAGGGGACCTTCAGGGAACAAAACAGAAATATCGTAGGGATGAACCCTTTGAATTTCCCGAATTACGAGGAGAAGGTCGCGAAGACCCGAGAAACCACAGGCCTCAAGGAGGGCGTCGTCACAGGCTACGGAAGGCTATCTGGCATCAAGGTCGCCATAGCGGCCATGGACCCGAATTTCATCATGGGGAGCATGGGCAGTGCCATCGGAGAAAAGCTCACCTTGCTCATCGAGTTTGCACAGAAGAACCGTCTTCCACTGCTCATCTTTTCCGCTTCAGGCGGTGCGAGGATGCAGGAAGGGATCATCTCCCTCATGCAGATGGCCAAAGTATCCGCCGCCGTCAAGAGACACTCTGACAAAGGCCTCCTCTACATCTCCATTCCCACGGACCCCACAACGGGAGGCGTCACCGCTTCCTTTGCCATGCTCGGGGACATCATCATTTCCGAGCCAAAGGCGCTCATCGGATTTGCCGGAAGGCGGGTCATCGAAGGCACGATCAGGAAGGAGCTCCCCGCTGATTTTCAGAGTGCGGAGTTCCTTATCCAACACGGATTCTTGGATGCCGTGGTAAAAAGGGAGGAAATGAAGGAGTACATCCATAAGCTGCTGCTCCTTCATGAGTGCAGATCATGAACGCATGGGATAAGGTACTAAAGGCCAGAGACAAGAACAGACCCCTGCCTCCGGATTTCATCAGACAGATCTTCACGGGGTTCACCGAGCTTCGGGGGGACAGGTTTTTTGGCGACGATGGCGCGGTCATCGGCGGAATCGGTTTCTTTGAGGAACGCCCGGTGACGGTCATTGCCATTTCCAGAGGCAGGGACATCGAGGAGAACATCATCCGGAACTTCGGAAACCCTAACCCTGAAGGCTACAGGAAGGCCCTGAGGCTCATGAGACAGGCGGAGAAGTTCCACAGGCCCGTAATCATCTTCATCGACACCAAAGGCGCAGGATGCGCCATAGAGGCAGAGGAAAGGGGGCAGGGGGAAGCCATCGCAAGATGTCTGTATGAATCCTCGACCCTCAGGACACCGATCCTCTCCTTCATCACAGGGGAGGGAGGCAGCGGGGGTGCCCTGGCCCTGGCCTCTGGCGATGAAGTCCATATGCTGGAGAACGCCATCTATTCCATCCTTTCCCCGGAAGGCTTCTCTTCCATCCTCTACAAGAGCAGCAAGTTCTTCAAGGAAGCCAGTGAGATCATGAAGATCACTTCGGAGGACCTGCTTGAGATGAAGGTCATCGAAGGGATTGTCAGTGAACACGGGAACCTCCTGGAGAACCTTAATGAAACCGTGTCGGACATGAAGGGCGTCATCGACGCCTTCCTGCAGCGCAAGGGGGAGATGGAGATGGAAGAGCTGCTCCAGGGGCGCTATGAACGATTCAGGAAGTTCGGGGAGATCCGGTGGGAGCTCTAGAAAAATCGGAACACCCCATAAAGGGACTACAAGAAAAAAGGAAAGTAAAAGGAGGAAATCTCCTTTTACTTTCCTATTTCTATTTCGTTTCAAAAATCACCGATTTAAAGATCAGGCCTGTTTCTCAAAAGGTTTTTTTAGGCTTTTCCCAGCATTTTAAGGACGGTGTCGAGCACCATGGACGGGACCCTGTGGAAGGAATAGGACTCCTCGACCCTTTCCGTATACTTGTGGGCATCATAGCCATAGGGCCCGATGTTTGTCACAGGCAAACTGAGTTCGCGGATTTCCTCCAAGGGGAGGGAGTAGGAGACACCGAAGCCCGGCATGTTTTCCTTCAGGCTTTCCAAGGCACTTTCCCCAGGAAGGGCGAAGTAGCTGAGGTCGGAAATATAGGGATAGAATTTCCTCAGGATGACAGGATTCCTCGTGGACGTCTTTGTATGGGCGACGAGGGTATGAAGAAGCTTTTTCTCCACAGGAGTGTTTCCATTGACCGCGATATGCGGATAGTAGGGAGGTGAAAAGTAGAGGACGATGACCGGGTCCTTATCCCCCCATAAAGTATGGAGGCGCTGGACGATCCTGAGGGAAATCTCCCGCTCGTCATATTTTTCAAGGTCCGCCAGTTCCCTGGCATAGGCTTCAAGAAGCTGGGGAAGGTCAGGTTCCTTTTCACTGACCAGGCGATAAAGTTCCTCATAGGTCATGACCTTCTCTACCCAGGGAAGCGCACTGAAGGGGAGATTCATGAGGGTAGTGAAGTGGCGATACTCTTTTGTGAGCTTCTCCAGCACTTCGTTGAAGGAGACGGTGGCCATCCTCTTAAGCTTCGACAAGACCATGTCAGGCGTGCTTGTCAGGGTGGAAAAGTTGAAATAGACTTCTGTGGCCCGATTGGTCTGCACGGAGTACTCCGGTTTCAGGTCCTTCAGCCTCAGGGTGACCGGGGGAACGCTGACCTCACCCTCGAGGACATCGGAAAGCGCCACATTGAGATTGATGTTCCTGACCAGTGCCGCAGAGAGTTCGTTGGAATCCAGGCCGCCAAAGGGGTCGCCCACATGGGTCTCCTTGCCTACGACATAGAAGCTCGGCATGAGCTTGCCCACGGTCCCTGCGTAAAGATAGCGATGGGGATCTGAAAGGGCCCGCTCTGAAGTGTAGTCCGTGTCCAGGGCTATCAGGTAGTTCAGGTTAAATTCCTTTTTCAGGCGGACGAGTTCAGGCACGCAAGAGAGCATGCCCTTGGAATTGCCTTCCTCATCGGAGACAAAGGAGATGACCACGTTTCCCGAAAACTCTGCCATGTTTGCCGTCAGGACTTCAAGAAGATGGATTAAGATGGAGACCCCGGATTTCATGTCGAGGGTCCCCCGCCCAAAGAGATAGTCACCGGACTCCAGGTCACGTCTTACATTTTCCGGAAGACTCACAGACGCAAAGGCGTCCGCAAGATCCTGTGGACGGGTGGCCAAATTCTCGAGACTGCCGTAGTCGGAAATCCCCACGGTATCGATGTGCCCCAGAAGAATGACGGTATCCCGGTTCTCGTCCTTTTCTCCGGAGGCCATGGCAATGAGGGACTTTCTCCCGATTTTGTCCTCCTTGTTGTCCACGAAGAAGAGCTGCTGCGGGTTTTTCTTGTAGTAGGGAAGGACACGAAGGATCTCATGGATCTTCTGTGCCACCTCGTTTTCGGCGAGCGTTCCGACGACGCTCCTGATCCTTGTCAGCATTAAAGTCAGTTCCTTGATTCGGTCTCCATTCATTTTCATCATCTTACCTCAATTTCATTCCATTTTGCATACTATCATTTTACGAGAAAGATTGAAGTTATTCCAGTGCAAAAGGCCAAGGGGAGGGAAGAACCCGAAAACGCTGCACCAGGAAGAAAGAAGGTGAGAAACGGACGAAGGCCGGGAGACGGCCATACAAAGAGAAAGGGAAGCCGCGAAAGCTTCCCTTTGAGGATATCTTAAATTTTCTTTTACTACTCGATCTTGTCCTTATCTTCCCCGGCAATGGGTCGTCCGGTATTTCTTGGCGGTTCAACTTTTGACTTCTTTCTTCCGAAAATCTTCAGGACCAGGAACAAGAGGAATCCGAAGACGATAATGAATGGAATCACAAAAATGAGGAGAATCAGGAAGTTCACCATGGCTTCCTGGAAGAACTCGGCTGAATCCTTGAGGGCCTTCTGAATCCTTTCTCCAAGACTTGCCTGGATGGATTCTCCAGAAGTCAGCTTGGCCACTTCCTGAATGGTCGCAGAGACAGTGCTGTAGTCGATCCTCTCATCGAGGTATTGGAGTTCCCCTTTGATATTTTCAATCTGATAGATGATCTCATTGATTTTGGATTCGATGGTGATGATGTCCGCAATCTCCTCTGCCTTGGTGTAGAGTTCGTTCAGCCGCTTCAGCTGGGTTTCCAGCGTGCTGAGCCTTGACTGGGTATCTTTGTAGTACTTCGTCACATTTTGCAGCGAGGAACTATCGGTGATCAGGCTGGCCACGTTTTTAAACTCGTTATTGAAGGCAATAGCCTTGTCTTTGGGTATCCTCAGGGTGTAGGTGGCAGACTTGTAGATTTTTCCGTCTTGGGAAGTGTTGTTGTAGATGTTGGAACTTTCCACGTACCCCTCGTACTTTGTGACCAGGGCGCTCACATCAAGAATGACTTTTGGAAAGTTCAGGGTTTCAAAACTCATATTGTAGGTTCCGATGATCTTCTCGAGGCTCAGGCTGCTATCTGTCACAATGATCCCTGGTGCCCCCTCCGATTCCCCTTTGTCCACTGAAGGCATCTCCTCGGGTGCGCCGACGGAGACCTCCCGATTCGAAGAGGTTCCGATGTTTTTCAGGTCTCCTCCAAAGAGGGTGTATAAAAACACTGAGGCAAACATGATGACGAGCAGGGCTCCTCCGATGAAAAAGTATCTTCTTTTATTCCGCATGATTCTTATCCTCCTTTTGAGTTTTCACCCGTATTGTGCTTTTCTTAATTTCAGTGTACAAGGCTAAGAAAGGGAACTGATGACAAAATTATTCCAAAAGAGAACAAAACAGCAAATATTTCGGATAATTCTCAAAATATTTGCCCACGCTATAGAAAATATACTAGAATAGAGACAAGAGTTAATTTTGGAGGTTAGGCAATGGAAGTGAAGAAAACCTTAAACGTGAAGATAGATTGTGCGAGCACCCTCAACTACGCCATGTTCGAAAATCGGATTCCCTTTATCAGGAGCGTCATCCTCATGAATTCCATGGAGGAGGACCTGAAAAATGTCACAGTGACTTTTTCGTTCCAGGAAGATTTTGCAAAGGGTATCGTGATGGAACTGGACATCCTCCCCAAGAGCCTGGAAGTGGATCTGGGGAAGATTCCTGTGGAACTGAGCGGAGAGATGCTCTTTCGCCTCACGGAGGCCATGACGCTATCCATGACCATTGCGGTGAACCGGAAGGACGAAATCCTCTTCAAGGAGAGCCAGGAAATCCGGGTCCTCGCCTACAACGAATGGCAGGGTTACGATACCATGCCGGAGATGCTGGCCGCCTTCGTTACGCCTAACCATCCCTCCATAGACAACATCCTCATCGAGGCGTCGAACCTCCTGAAGGATTCAGGGAAGGACCCTTCTCTGGAAGGCTACCAAAAAGGAGACATCAACCGGGTCAGAGAACAGGTTTCCGCCCTGTATACGGCGCTGAGGAACCAGTTCATCACCTATATCGGCCCCCCCCAGTCCTTTTCCGGTCAGGGCCAGAGGATCAGACTGTCCAGCGAAGTGCTGGAGAAGAAGATGGCCACATGCCTGGATACGACGGTTCTTTTTGCATCATGCCTCGAGGCGGTTTCGCTAAACCCCCTCCTCATTCTCATCAAAGGCCATTCCTTCATCGGCTTCTGGCAGGAAGAGCAGTTCTTCCCGGACATGGTGGACTATGACCTCTCCTCCATCACGAAGCGAACCGCCATGGGAATGAACCTGATCGGGGTTCTGGAGACCACAGGCATCTGCGATGGTGTGTCCCTTACTTACCTGGAATCCGAAAGGCAGGCCATGGAGCACCTGAGCCGCTCTGAAGACTTCATCATGGCCGTGGATGTCAAGAGGGCCAGATCCGGCAAGATCAGTCCCATCCCTGAGCGACTCCTGAAGGATGGGAACTACATCAGGGTCGAGGGCAAGCGCCTGGAGGAAAGGGCCAAAGACATGCCGGAGCTGATTTCCATCGTCAGGATGGACCTCGGGGAAGAGGCAGCGAAGGTGGACAAGAGAACCCAGTGGGAGAGGAAACTCCTGGACCTTAGCCTGAGGAACAACCTCCTGAACTTTGTCCGGGGGAAGAAGGGAATAGAGCTTCTGGTCAAAGACAGCCGGACACTGGAAGACCTTCTTTACAACGGCGAGGAATACGAGGTGCTGAGCAAGATCCTCGATCATGAGGGCAAGGACAGGGAGAAGAGTCTCTCCACCGCCAGCGACTATCTCATCGAATATGGTTCTCTCATTGAGGAGGAACTCTCTCAAAAGAGGATCAGGACCATCACCCCGGAGAAGGAACTGTCCACGAAGATGACCAAAATCTACAGGGATGCCAAGGTCTACATCGAGGAATCCGGAACCAACTGCCTCTTCCTTTCCCTGGGTCTCCTCAAGTGGTATGAGAATGACTTCACGGAAAAGGAAAGGTACGCCCCGATCCTTCTCGTGCCTGTGGAACTGTCGAAGAAAGTCGGTAAAATCGCCTACAAGGTCAGGGGGAGAGAGGAAGAGACCCTGATCAACGTCACGCTGCTCGAAAAGCTGAAGCAGGATTTCGGCATCGAGATCAAAGGCCTTGACCCTGTGCCCATGGATGAGAACGGCGTCGATGTCATCAAAATCTACAGCATCATCAGAAGCGCCATCATCAACCAGAAGAAGTGGGATGTTGTCGAAAGCGTAAACCTCGGCATCTTCTCTTTCTCCAAGTTCATCATGTGGAACGACATCAAGAACCATGGGGAGGACCTCAAACGAAACAAGGTCATCTCCTCCCTGATGGAAGGCAGACTGACCTTCGTTCCCCAGGAGATGGATGACGCCAAGCGGCTCCTTGACGATTCCATCGACCCCGGGGAGCTTCTGCTTCCTGTAAGCACGGACGCCAGCCAGATGCTGGCCGTGGAAGCGGCGAAGAAAGGGAATTCCTTTGTCCTCCACGGACCGCCAGGGACAGGAAAGTCCCAGACCATCACCACCATCATCGCCAACGCGCTGTATGATGGGAAGAAGGTCCTCTTTGTGGCGGAGAAGATGGCTGCCCTGTCCGTGGTCCAGAGAAGACTAGAAGCCCTGGGCCTCGGGTATTTCTCCCTGGAAGTCCATTCGAACAAGAGCAAGAAGACCACCATCTTGAAGAAACTGGACGAAACCATCAGGCTCTCCTCCAGCAACAACATCAATTTCAGGGAGGAGGCAGATAAGCTCGATGTGGTCAGGAAGGACCTGAATGCCATCGTCAAGACCCTCTACAAGGAATATGGTTTTGGCTTGTGTGCCTATGAACTCATCGGAATTCTGGGCAGCCTCGAAAAGACTCCGGTCATGAGCAATCTTAGGGGCGTCGACTATGAAACGCTAACGCCTGAAGCGTTCGAGAAGATTTGTCTTCTCGGGCGGGAACTCTCCTCCGTCGTCAAGGAAACAGGAGACTATGCCAATACCCCCCTGAAGGGAATCGGAATCCAAGAGTATGCCTTCACCCTTAAAGGTGAAGTCGAACCTTTGCTGGACAGGCTCATTCCCAAGGCGGAGGCCCTGGGAGAAAAGCTCGAAGAGATTACGGGCAGGCTCGGCGTGAAGGAAATCGAAACGAAATGCAAGGCCGATGCCCTCTCTGATCTCTTGGTTCTCCTTAAAGCATGCCCGACCCCCGCAGAAGTACTATCTTCTAGAAACTTCAGCCTTGCGGGAAACCTAAGCAATCTTGCTGGGCAGGTCAGGGAAAGAAACGAGAGGAAGGAGAGCCTTCTTACAAGGTATGATGAAAGCCTCCTAAGCGTAGACACAGAGGAGCTCCGAAAGAGCTTCATGGAAGCGGAGACCAAGTTCATTCTTATGAGGAACATCGCCCAGAAGAAGATCCTAAAAGGCATCATGGCCTATGGGAAAGAGCCTCTGGAGAAGGAAGGCCTCCTGCCTCTCTTTGAGGAAATCGTGGAGCTAAGACGCCTGGAGGAAGAGATCAGGAAAAACTTCAGAGAGCACAGTGAACTCCTTCCTTTGGACCGTGGTGCAGACACACAAGAAGACATCCTAAAACGTGCCGCATCGGACCTGGATAAGGTCAACGGGCTCATGGAATGCTTCGACATCGAGGACAGGAATGCCCTAAAGGAAAAGATCGGGAAAAAGGACAGCATGTCCGAGAACCTCGGTTCCGAGGATTTCATGGCCGCAAGAGGCGAGTTCGAAGAGCTGTTTGAAAGACTAAGGGAGGTCCTCGCCCTTCAGGTGGAGGTGCTCCACGGCCTTGAAGGCAATTGGGGTTACCGGCTTAGCGACCGGCTGAAGACCTACAGGAACAATCTCGATTACCTGAGAGAATGGACAAACTATAACAACTTGAAGGAAAAAGCCATAACCATGAAGGTCCCCGAACTTACACAGGAATTTGAACTTGGAACCTTAGATGGGAAAGAAGCCGAGAACATTATTCACAAAGCTCTCAGCCAGGGGGCCTTCGCCCATATTCTGGACCGTGAGGAACTTCTGAACAAGGTCACCGGCAGGCAGGTGGAGGACAAGGTCGGATACTTCAAGGAAGTCACAAGGAAATACGAGGAACTCTCGAAAAGGGAGATCTTCTACAAGCTGGCTTCGAAGATTCCGAACATGATGAAGGAGGCGAACAGTTCCTCTGAAGTCGGGATCCTCCAAAGGGCCATCAGAGGCAACGGCAGGGGAACCACAATCAGGTCTCTCTTCGAGCGCCTTCCGAACCTGCTTCCGAGGATTACGCCCTGCATGCTCATGAGCCCGCTATCTGTGGCACAGTACCTTGGCACAAACAAGGAATCCTTCGACCTCGTCATCTTCGATGAGGCCTCACAGCTCCCGACGGCAGAAGCTGTGGGCGCCATGGCCAGAGGCACGGAAGTCGTCATCGTGGGAGACCCCAAGCAGCTCCCTCCGACAACCTTCTTCAGTGCGAACATCACCGAGGAAGAGGATCCGACCCTGGAAGATCTGGACAACATCCTGGAAGATGCCCTCGCCCTCTCGATGCCCGAGTCATCGCTGCTCTGGCACTATAGAAGCCGGCACGAGAGTCTCATCGCTTTTAGCAATAAGACCTACTATGAGAACAACCTCTATACCTATCCTTCTCCGAAAGAGATGACATCAAAGGTTTCCTACGAGTTCGTGGAAGCCACCTATGGAAGAGGGGGAACTCGGGCAAACAAGAAAGAGGCCGATGCCGTGGTCAGGGAAATCATGGACAGGCTCAAGGATGAAAACAGGAAAAATGACAGCATAGGTGTCGTCACATTCAGCCAGGCGCAGAAAGACCTCATCGAGGATACTCTGGCAGAAGCCCTCAGGGAATATCCGGAGATTGAAGAAATGATCCTCAACATGGAGGAACCGGTCTTCGTCAAGAATCTGGAGAATGTCCAGGGTGATGAGCGGGATGTCATTCTCTTTAGCATCGGCTATGGCCCCGACGAGTTTGGGAAGCTCACCCTGAACTTCGGTCCGCTGAACCGGGAGAACGGATGGAAGAGGTTAAATGTGGCCATCACCCGGTCCAAGAAGGAAATGAAGATCTTCACGAGTGTGAAGCCCGAGATGATCGACACTTCCAAAACATCGTCCAAGGGTCTCCATGACCTCAGGGGATTCCTCGAATATGCACGCCGTGGAAGCCTGGCCATCGATGCCCGTGAAGCCGAACTGCGGAGCAAAGAGGACAGCCTCAGCCATGTGATCCGCATGGCATTGGAGGGAAAAGGGCTGAAGGTGGACACGAACATCGGCTCCTCCAAATACAAGGTGGATATGGGAATTGTCGACCCGAGAAATCCCGAGGAGTACCTGCTTGGCATCCTGTGCCAGGGAGAATCCTATAAGAACGCCCGATGTGCAAGAGACCGGGACATCCTTCAGGAATCCGTCCTCAAGGGCCTGGGGTGGAACCTGATCCATATCTACCCCATGGACTGGGTGGAGAATAAGGAAAGGGAGATTGAGCGCATCGAGAATAAGGTGCGTGAAATCCTTTCAGGGGAGGATAAGGGAGAGACGATGAAGGGAGAAAGCGGGAATCTCCTCAGAGGAGTGAGCCCAAAGAGCGAGCCACAGGAGACAGTGGATGAGGCGCAAAACATTGAAACAAGTCTTTGTAAAAACTACACCGAAGCCAGGTTCAACCTGAAACCCGTCAGCTCTGAAGAGTTCAGGATGCCGAAAAATACGAGGAATATCCGGGACGTCCTGGAGGAGATCATCCGTGTGGAAGCACCCATCAGTGTGAACCTCCTGACGAAAAAAGCCCTCAAAGCCTTTGGGGTCAGAAGCACGCCGAAGAACAAGGAGCTCATGGACAACGCCCTGTCCAACCTTTCCTACGAGATTGTCGAGGAACAGGATACGCTATTTGTCTTCAGGGATGGCGCCGAAGGAACCATAGACGCGTACCGGACCAATGAAAAGGACTGCAAACGCGAGGCTGCGGATATTCCAAGGGGAGAAATCGAACTGGCTATAAAAGATACGGTCCATAAGCAGGTCTCTATTCCAAGGGACAGCCTCATTGAAGAGGTGCAGAAGCTGTTCAATTTCGCCAAAGGAAATGCGGACATCAGGGACAAGATTGCGGCCATCCTCGATTCCATGGAAATGGATGAACTGAGGCTCGATGAGACGGGCAGCTATGTCTCCCTGAAATGAGGGGAATCGTCCGAAAAAGAGCAGAACAATAGAGGGTAAGGCTAAGAAAAGTCAGAGCCGAAGCGCATTTCGCTTCGGCTCTGACTTTTTCTTTGCTCATGAAGAGCAGCTTTTTTTTAGATGACCGGTTTAACAGCTCTCTTCTTGGATGACTTGGATATGGTTCTCCTTTTGGGAACTGGATCGGTTGAGGGAGACCCCATATTGGTACATCCTTCTGAGGCTTGTGACCGCTTCCTTGGAAATCCTCTCTCCAGGAATAAGGAGAGGGATGCCGGGAGGATAGGGCACGACCTTCTCAAAGGAGATGCGTCCGATGGCCTCATCGAATTCCACGGTCTCATGGGCCATGAAGAGCGCTTCAGTCTCAGGAATCACCTGAAGGGAGTTTCTGAAGACCTCCTTGTCGTAGAGATCCTCTGTGGTGTCTTCTGCAGGCAAAGAAAATTCCTTTCTCGCGTCCTCAAGGATCTCTTTGAGGGCGCCGCCCAGGCAAGACAGGTCGTCATAGGTGTTGAAGGGGGTGACGATAAAGACGATGTTATGCCCCTGGGTCATTTCGCACTGGATATGGTGCTTTTCGCGAAGAAGGAGATTGAGAACTTCTCCCTCCAGAGGCGTATGGATGACAAGCCTTGTTTCATCGAAGAAATCCGTTTCTCCGGGGATCCTGCCCAGAACCTTCAGACCGTCGATGAGGGCGAGCTGTCTTTTCAGCTTGTCGAGCCGCTGGAAAAGTTTTCTATAGAGGGTTTCTCCCTGCTCCTCCATCATATACCTGGCCATCTCCATGGAAGCCATGAGGGGATAGGAAGGGCTGGAGCTCTGAAAAACTCGGTGATAATACCTGATTCGCCCGGCTTCCTCCGGGGAAAGTTTCCCGCTGAGGTTGAGAACTGCCCCCTGGGTCATGCTGGGAAGCGTCTTGTGGAAGCTTACTGCGGACGCATGGGCGCCGAGGGCCATGGAGGATTCCGGAAGCAAACTTGAAAAGGGAAAGTGCGCGCCATGGGCTTCGTCGACAACAAGATAGATCCCTTTTTCGTCGCAGAAGGTGGCAATCCTTCCGATGTCCGCAGCAATCCCAAAGTAGGACGGAGAAGTGAGGACGATCCCTTTGGCGTCGGGATTCTTCCCGTATACCTCGAGAATTTCCTCATAGCTCACCGAGGACAGGAGGCCAAAAGAGGGGATGAATTCAGGCATGAGATAGACCGGGCGGAGCCGGGCAAGGCTGAAGGCGTTATAGATGCTCTGGTGGCAGTTCCTCTGGACGAGGACCTTGTCGCCTTCTCTGAAGAGACCGAAGACCATGGCATAGTTGGATGCTGTGCTGCCATTGATGCAGTAAAGGCTCTCCTTTGACTGCATGGCCAGGGAGAGGAGCTCCTCTGAGCGTTTCAGAATCCCTTCCGGATAGTGGAGGTTGTCCGTTCCAGGAACCTCGGTCACATCGAATTCATAGAGGTTCTTCTGAAGGAGCGCAAGCTCTTCCTGTCCATCTTCGTGCCTGTGTCCGGGCATGTGAAACCTGATGTTGGCTTCCTCCTGATAGAGTTTGAGCCCCTCTATCAGAGGGACTCTGTTCAGGTTAATCATAGGAAGAGTACGCTTCCTGGCGTCTCTTCTGTCTGTTCTTCTTCATCACTGCTGGCGAGCATCCTCTTCGCCTCAATCATGATGGAGCATTCCAGTCTTTTTTTCTGCATCTCGCAGCCCATCTTGTAGGGTTTTGTGATGTCCCCGTTGAAGTTGATGGCATTGGCATGGCATCCGCCGGAACAGTAGAACTTCGAGAAGCAGGTGTTGCAGTCTTCCTTGGTATACACGTGGGAATTTCGGAACATGCTTCGCATCTCTTCGGGAAGGACGAGGTTCTCATCCATGATGTTGCCCATCTTGAACTTTTCGTTTCCAACAAACTGGTGGCAGGGATAGATTTCTCCCTCGGGGGTGATGGACAGGTATTCCGTGCCTGCGCCGCAGCCGGTGATCCTCTTGATGACACAGGGGCCCTGCTTGAGGTCGACCATGAAGTGGAAGAAGCTGAAGGGGTCTCCCTTGACCTTCAAATCTGCGTACTCGATGGCGAAATTCTCATACTCGGCCAGAATCCTGGGCAGGTCTTCTTCCTTGATGGCATAGGGATTCTCATCGGCTGACACGACAGGTTCCATGGAGGTATTGATGAATCCCAGGTCCCTGAAATGCTTGATGTCCTCTGAAAAGTCCAAATTGTTCCGGGTAAAGGTGCCACGGAGGTAGTACTGCTTGTCACCACGCTTTTCCACGAGCTTCTTGAACTTCGGGACAATGATGTTGTAGCTTCCACTATTGGTCAGGGTCAGCCTCATGTCATCGTTGACCTCTGGTCTTCCGTCCAGGGAAAGGACGGCATTGTCCATGTACTCGTTGATGAAGTCGATCTTCTTGTCATCCAGAAGGATTCCGTTGGTGGTGATGGTGAACCTGAAGTTCTTGTTTCTCTCCAGTCCCAGCTTGTTCCCATAATGGACGAGCTCCTTGACCACGTCGAAGTTCATGAGAGGTTCACCACCGAAGAAGTCCACTTCGAGGTTCCTCCGGCTTCCGGAGTTATCCACGAGGAATTCCAGGGCTTTCTTTCCCACGGAGAGGGGCATCAGGGCCTTGGCTCCACCGAAGTCGCCCTGGGACGCAAAGCAGTATTTGCATTTCAGGTTGCAGTCGTGGGCGATGTTGAGGCAGAGCGCCTTGATGACAGGCTTCCTGTTCTTGAACACATCGAGGTTCTTGTAGGTGTCTTCCGTATAAAGAAGACCTTCCTTTTCGAGCTCCTGAACTTCGCTGAGGGAGGTCGCGATCTCTTCCTTTGAATAGGCATTCATCTTCAGGTAGAGTCCGGTTTCATCGATCAGATGGTTCCTGTAGTCTTCGTAGTAGTCGAGTAGGTCATAGGTGATGTCATCGATGACATGGACCGACCCCCCATTGATATCCATCGCGATATTGAGACCGTTCATTTTGAATTTATGCACCATAATATAATATATCCTCCTATTTTATCATCCCATTGGAAAATTCTTCATCATCAGAAGAAAAGGGAGTGACCTTCGTCATTCCCTTGACCCATGCTGAATTAGTCAGCTGTTCTTTCACATTCCTGGTTTGCAACAGTACATGAAGTCTTGCAGGCTGACTGGCAGGATGTCTGGCATTCGCCACATCCGCCCTTGGCAGCACTTTTCTTTAGAGTGCTTTTTGTCAAGGTCTTGATATGTTTCATCATTGCACCTCCTCTAAATATTAGCGACAATATTATACCATAGTGTGGTCTATCTTGATATGTTTTTATGCAAGTTCACTTTTTATTACTAATTGCAAGTTAAAGTGAAACGATTTTTTAGTAAGCTTAAATTGAGTAGT
>ENA-OFCF01000100-OFCF01000100.1-metagenomes-genome-assembly--contig:-NODE-100-length-42786-cov-4.072219_pt1 | contig 42786 bp, 43 predicted proteins | sample MGYA00153387_OFCF01 | MGnify analysis MGYA00153387 | reverse complement strand
ATTTTAAACCAAGATGTATCAATGGTCTAAAACACTCTTTATTCTGGAAGATACGATAATAAAAGGGAACTGACTCAAACTCGGCTAAATAGTCAGTTATGAGTCAGTTCCTTTCATTTCTACCAGATGATCAGTTAAAGCGTTTTGATTAAAACTTCATTCATGCTCAATAGGATTTCTCGAGTTCGGTGATTCCTTCGAAGATGCTTTTATTGACTGGCGTCTCTACCCCGTGTTTTTTGCCGTATTCAAGGACAGTGCCTGCGAAGAGCTCGAGTTCGCTCTTTCTCATTGCTTCCACATCCTGTCTCATGGAAGGTTTTCCATGGGGGTTAAGGGTACCGAGAATTTTCAACCAGTATTCCAGGTCCAATTCTGTTAGATTGACACCTTCCATTTCTGAAAGCAGTATAACCTCTCTCATCGCGGATTTTGATATGAGTTCCAGGGAGGGCCTTCTTTCTGGACCTCGGCGTATGTACCCCCGTAAAGGGATACGATCTGATTGACGCCAACATTCAACATAAACTTGCCCCACATTTTTCTGTACATATCACTATCGATTTCGCAATTGATCCCGTGGCTATTTAGAAAATGATGAAGGTGTTGAACTCTTTCTGAGGGTTTATCCATTTTTTTCTCACCGATGACCAATGACCCCATATTCTTATAGGTCACTGAATTTCCTTCTTTGACCGTGTCCATACCTTGTGCTACACAGTATACAATCTTTTCATGACCGAAGGCATCTCCCAGGACCTCTTCGCTTTTTATCCCGTTCAAAGTGGATATGATGATTGTGTCCTTTCCAATCTGATGGCGCATGGACTTTATAGCATCTTCAAGACCGTTGTACTTGACGGCGAATATAACCAGATCACAAGGGACGAAATCTTCATCGGAGGGTGCAAAATCGAAACTGCACTCCTCGCTATTACTAAATAATGCCCTGTTGCAAATATCGGTCAATCCTAATCTTGTCTGCGACAACTTTGAAACTGCCTTTTGTCATGGTCTTCTGGAGCTGATTTCCGAACATCACGCCTAGAGCGCCAAGTCTGATAAGGGTCACTTTTTGTATTTCCATAACTTTCCTCCTCAGAATATCAATGAGATTATAAGAATTATTCTACCATGCCCTAGAATGAGAGTTCAAGATTTATCCGATTTGGATCCAGTTCTCATGACTTCAATGAATCAGGGATGTGTCAATGCATACATCAATTTTTATTATGAGCGGTACCCGCCAAATATAAAGGCCTGGCACCTCTTTAACCGAGGAACCAAGCCTTGCAGCATGATGCTATATTTTTTTTATTACCATCCCATTTAAAAGGGTGCGGTTCAGACTTGTGTGCACGGTTTTCTTATGTGAATCTCTTAATTCGAACTTTAGTTGAACAAGCCTCTAAAGAAATCGGCAAGTGCATCGATGAAATTCTTGAAGAATCCGGTGATTCCGGTCTTTACATCATCATCCAGATTATCCCATGTGGAATTAACCTGATCCATCAATTTACCACCATTTTCGACGAGATTCTCACCGAAATCCTTAATGGCGATTTTCTGTTCTTCTGTAAACTCGAGTTCAGCAAATTTGCTCATGAGATCATTGAGCCTCTGTTTGTTTTCTTCGGTAAGGACCTCATCCAGATTATAGTTGTTGATTACCGTATTAACGATATTTGTGATGCTGGTTTGGGTAATTTCACCATTGTTATCATCTTTTTCTTTTTGAATCTGTGCCTTCATTTCTGCTATGGCAGCATTTAAAAGATCATCTGAATATCCTTCTTTTCCTTCATTTTCTTCACTGATATCAGAAGTTTCTTCCAGTTCTTCCTGAGCAACGACGATGTTTTCTTCAGGAAGTTCAGCACCTGCATCATTGAATGCCTTGTATACTCCCGCTAAAGCACCGGATCCATCAACGGCCTTTACAGAGGCTATTCTTATATTAAGGTTTACTGCACCGGCTGTAATTGCGGCGTTCTGGTACTGAGCTTTTGTAATCTGGGTAATGGTATCAGGAGTGACGATTTCAACACTGACGCCTTCTTCTGTATTGCTAGGTTCCAGATAGACAGAGGAATAAACTTGATTATAATCGTAAGTGTTATGAAGGATGTCATTCAACTCATCAATTCTTACTTCAATTTCATTGGTGTCATCACCAACTTTAAGAAGCTCTGCTGTCTTTTCTATCTCTTCCGGTGTAAGGCTTTCGCCATAAGCAAAAACCGGCTGACTGATTTCGGAAGCGTATACCTTTTTTCCTCCAATGGGAAGAATAGCCAGAATCAAAACCATCATAATGGCTAACATATAAGTCGATTTATATTTTGGGCTAGATTTCGTTTTTATCATTATTCATGACTCCTTTCTTGATACAAAGTTGGTTAATGTGTATATGGTACATGGAGAAGAATACCATATACTTCTTAAGTTAAAGAGTAGAATGATTTAAAACTTTGTTAGTTGTTCTAAAGATAATTTACAAAAATTCAAGTTTTTATTCCGATTAAATGTATCAGAATCTTTAGTGGATTTCTGTGCGTATGACCTACACGTGTCTGGTCTGTTTGAATGAGGAATCCGATGATTGTGGATTACCTCGTGTCGCCAGCTTCTTGCGTGAAAGAAACATGAACCGTGAATGGGGAGAATAGTAAAGAAACAAGAAATCCGCTACCTGTGATGCTGTTCACAGAAAGCGGATTTTCTTATTTGGATTCATCGAATCCTTAGATATTCAAAATAACTATATATCCTACCAAAGAGGATGGACTGATGGGCGGATAAAGGTATCATAGATTTCCTTTACACCTGCCATTTGCTCTGGAGTCAATGGAGGAAGCTCGCTAGCCCGGACATTCGCCAATACCTGGTATTCCTTGCTTGCACCAGGAATGACCACAGACACCGCGTCAAACATGAGGATCCAGCGAAGGGCAATGGGAGCCAGATCATCAGTCTGGAAGAGTTTCTTCAGTTCGTTCACAGCCTTCAGACCCAACTCATAATCTACTCCGGAAAAAGTCTCTCCCTTGTCGAAGGACTTGCCTTCGCGGTTGTAACTGCGATGGTCATTTTCCCCAAAGGTTGTCTCTTTGCTATAACGACCTGTAAGAAGTCCGCTGGCAAGGGGCACCCGGACGATGATGCCAACATTGTTCTTTTGCGCTTCAACAAAAAGTTCTTCAAGAGGTTTCATTCTGAACATGTTGAAGATGACCTCGATGACGGAGACACCATGCTTCATGGCAGTCAAACCCTCGGATACCTTTTCGATGCTGACGCCATAATGAAGGATCTTTCCTTCAGCCTTCAGCTCTTTCAGGGATTCCCAGACCTCGTCTTTTTCATAGACGGCTGTCGGTGGACAATGGAGGAGCAGAAGATCAAGGGCCTCTACGCCGATTCTTTTGAGGCTTCCTTCAGCAAATCCTCTGATGGCTTCCCTGGTATACATCTCTGAGGTATGCGGGCTCAACTTTCTGCCACATTTGGTTGTCACGAAAAATTCGTCGGGATGTTGCTCCAGAAAATGTCCGATGGCAAGCTCACTGTTTGAGCTGTTATAAACGTCCGCTGTATCGATGAAATTTATGCCTGCTTCTCGAGCTGCGACAAGAATCTTATCTGCTTCCATCGCATCAAAGGTTTCTCCCCATTTGGTGCCTAGCTGCCAGGTTCCCAGACCAATTTCTGAAACCGTAGCGCCTGTATTTCCTAATTTTCTCTTATTCATAAATCCCTCCTGGATATGTGTTTTATTATTCTATCAGTATAACACAGGGTTCCAGAGGGTGAGCGGTATCCCATCCAAGCCATCATCGACAATCAAGCGGCGAAAAGTTTGCTGGGTTTGTTAAGTCGAAATGCGAAATTCTGGATGTATCAGGTGCAATTTGGAAATCACAGCATGAGTTTGTGTAGTGTTTTTTTAACGGATTGTTTTGATAATTAATACAAATCTAATTTTCTCTCTTTAAAATCTCCACATTATGTTGTTAAGATAAACTAAAAGAGAATGCTGCATTCTTCATTTACAAAGAGGTGTAATAATGGACGAACGAAAAAGTAAGAATATTAAACAAGGAAATTCTCTAACAGACAGTGACCATAAGGTACATGAACATATGGAAAATGTTGACGAGGATCATGATAAAGTGGTTCACCCCGGCACTGAACATGACAAAATGAACCACAGCAAGATGAAGGATATGGAAATGGATCAGACGGACGCGGAAAATCGAGCGATGGACCATGGTAAAATGGCACACGAAGAAATGGACCACGAAGACACGGACCATGGCGGACATCACGATCATCACGCCATGATGGTAGAGGATTTCAAAAGAAGGTTCTTCTTCTCCCTGTTCCTCATGGTGCCGATACTCGCGCTGTCCCCAATGATCCAGATGTTCCTTGATGTGGACTGGAGGTTCACCGGGGATTCCTATCTTCTATTTGCTCTCTCAACGGTGCTTTTCTTCTATGGCGGTAAGCCTTTCCTGACAGGAGCAAAGGATGAATTCAAAAAAAGGTCTCCTGCCATGATGATGCTGATTGCATTTGCCATCACGGTGGCCTATATCTACAGCTCCCTGACGGTATTCGTCCTGGATGGGAATGACTTCTTCTGGGAGCTTGCGACACTGATCGTCATCATGCTGTTAGGCCATTGGATTGAGATGAAGTCTGTCATGGGTGCATCAAAAGCCCTGGAGGAGCTGGTGAAACTCATGCCGGAAACCGCGCACCGAATCCTTCCGGACGGGATGACAGAGGATGTACCCGTGAAAAAGCTCCGTGAAGGGGACGAGGTGCTGGTCAAACCAGGAGAGAATATTCCCATCGACGGCCTTGTTTTCGATGGGGAATCCGCAGTGAATGAATCGATGGTTACCGGAGAGTCGGTGCCTGTCGATAAGGGGAAAGAGGACGAGGTCATCGGAGGGTCCATCAATGGAGAAGGCATCCTGAAGTTCAGGGTGAATCGCGTAGGTGACGCAACCTTCCTGTCCCAGGTCATCAAGCTTGTCAGAGAGGCACAGGAGTCGAAGTCAAATACCCAGAGGTTAGCCGATACTGCTGCAAAGTGGCTCTTCTACATTGCAGTCACGGCAGGGATACTGACCTTCGCCATCTGGATGATCTTAGGCGCAACGCTTGATTTCGCCATAGAACGCACGGTCACGGTCATCATCATCTCCTGTCCTCATGCACTGGGCCTCGCGACTCCTCTGGTCACGGCGGTATCCACCAACATCGCAGCGAAGCGGGGACTGCTCATCCGCGACAGGGCAGCTTTCGAGAATGCCAGACGGATCAATTCCCTAGTCTTCGACAAGACCGGAACGCTCACTGAAGGAGAATTTGGAGTAACGGATATCCAAGAGGTCGGAACCTCGAAGGATGACCTCCTGACCCTAGCCTATTCAGTGGAACTGAATTCGGAACATCCCATCGCTCGCGGAATCGTGAAAGAGGGGAAGAAGAGGGAATTGAAAGCCCTTGAGGTACGGGATTACCAGAACCTGACCGGAAAGGGACTAAGAGCGACTGTTGAGGGAAGGGAAATCGTTGTGGTAAGCCCGGGTTATATGCGAGCGGAGAACATCGGATTCGATGATGCCCACTTTGAAAAACTGGCACAGGAAGGCAAGACTGTGGTATTTGTCTTGGAGAAAGGAAGACTCCTCGGCTATATCGCCCTGACCGACATCATCCGGGAATCCGCCATCGAAGCGGTGCGCGTCCTAAAAACCATGGGTGTCGAATCCATCATGCTGACAGGAGACAATAACAGGGCCGCCACCTATGTGGGAAAGAAGATTGGAATCGAAAAGATCTTCGCAGAAGTCCTTCCTCAGGAGAAAGCCACAAAGATTGACAGCCTCCTGAAAGAAGGACGGATTGTAGGGATGACGGGGGATGGGGTGAACGATGCACCTTCTCTTGCGAAAGCAGACCTGGGCATCGCCATTGGCGCAGGAACTGATGTGGCCATAGAGACCGCGGATGTCATCCTGGTGAGAAGCGATCCTCTGGATGTGGTGAACATCCTCAAGCTTTCCCGTGCAACTTACAGGAAGATGATTCAGAACCTTGCATGGGCCACGGGATACAACCTCATTGCTATGCCGCTGGCGGCAGGAGTGTTATACAATCAGGGCATCCTCATCAGTCCCGCACTCGGGGCGGTACTCATGTCACTAAGCACCATCATTGTGGCGGTGAATGCAAGACTTCTAAGGATAGAATGAACTGAAAGTGATTTGAGGGAAAACCTAAAAGTCAAGCTGAGGCCCCGTTTTAATAAGGGCTTCAGCTTTTAATTTAAAATATCTAATTTGTGCATACCCTGTTTCAAGTCTACAGCCGAACCGAAAGACGGGTATCTTGGTCCGAAGACTGGCTACCTTGATTCCGCAGAAGCACATTTCTTTTCAGCTACCAGTTTCCCAGACTGATTTCTGAAACCATGTAACTTTAATTCCTCACCTTTTGCGGTTCAAATTCCACTCCCTAATAATCATCCCAGAAATACCTGAGTGCTTGACTGCTCAAATAAAATGTAGTAAAATATATTTGAGTAAACAAACGGAGGCGAAAAGTAATGAACTATATGGATATATTTCTACAAAAGTTCGGGATGACTCGGTATGATGTTTTCAAAAAGACAGGGATCTCACAGCAGACCCTATCGAGTGCCAACAAAAAAGAGCCCAAGTCCTATTCCGGAAAAATCCTCATGGCTTTGTCAGAAGCGACGGGCATCTCCCCAGGTGAAGTGCTGGATTCGATTCTGAGAATCCAGCAGAACAATGACTTATACCTAGTGTATAACTGGGCTGAGATGAAAACCGCCTTGGAAACCCTTCAGCCCAAGTTCTATGTTAAAGGGGAGTTCACTAAAATCATGAGAGAGGTGAAGTCAGGCCAACTCTCCGATACCGCGAGAATGGGAACAGAACTGGGTAGCAGCGGAACATCGGGGATCATAGAGGAACTGGTTTATTGGATTAACAGACAGGTTAAGGGAGGGAACAAGGAAGAAGAAAAGATCAAGGACAGGATCAGCAAGCTCTACCAGATAGTTCTTGTGGATGAAAGCACGGTGATGCTCCAGCTGATATCCTTAAGTTTCTAGCAGATTGTTCGCCATTCATGTCATTGGCTAGACGAGGGTGACATGAAGGAATTTCTGGTTTTTTTATGACTGTGAGGAACACAGGCGTTAACAAGGTGGAAACTACCTGAAGCTTGCTGATGATGACCTGGAAGGATCATCTATAACTTTTCAATCAAGCCAATAACTACAATCGGGTGTGTGGGAGATTTTCATGAACTGAAGATCTTCCGCACACTTTTTCTTTATCACAGACAACGGGGATAGTTGAGGAGAAGATTCAAAGATTTGTAGGGTCATTTGTCAGAAATAGCAATTTAATCTATATTTTGTCCTTCATCATGTATCTTGAAACGGAAGAAGGGTGAGAAAAAATAAAAAAGAGAACTGGTCTGGCATAAATTGTAGAAATAATGCGCGCTATTAAATAATTGTACAATAAGTTATGAATTATCATGGACAAACAACAAAAAAAGACTTATTATTTATATTAACAAGTCGTATATGCATATAAATTGGAGATGGAAAAATAGTTTTTTATAATAACTATTATCTATAAGTAAATTTTATCAATATAACACGGTGAAAGATAGTGTTATCACTTCCGTTTTTGAGCATATCTTATGAAGAAATCTCTTTAAAGCGAAGATTTGAGTATTGCCTTCGATATACATCTGTTTTCGTAACATGGAAAACAAACAAATCAGTGATTTCGAAGATGAAAGACTCACATAATTAGTTTTACCAGGAAGATTCGGGGGTAAGGTATCGGCACGGACATTTAACCGATGACAGGAATAAAGCTAATCGAAATCGTCATGGTTCTCTTTAGTTGTGGAAGGACATTCTAAAATAGCGGGTGGCGGATTTTAGCAAGATATTTTTGGAACCCATCATTATATCGTTTAAAAAAGATATGGTCATATATCTGATCATTTAAGGAATAAATTAGTATTATAGGGGGATTCACATGTCAGTAAATTCATATTTGAGCAATTTATCAGCCAACCTGACGCTAAGCACGGATGAGAATGCACTTGTCGCCACTTCGATCGCGAAAATAGGGACAGGGATTTCGACGTATTTCGGCGCAGACGTCACAGAAAAATTTATATTCGGATCCTATGACCGGGGAACCATCCTTACAAGAAAAGCTGATGATCAGTCAGGTGTGGATTATATGGTGGTATTTGATAATTCCAAAAACGACAAACCTGTAAAGTATATGGAACAGCTCAAGGCTTTTGCTGAAATCCATTATGTGCAGTCAGAGATTTATCAGACAAGTCCAACAGTCATCCTGAACCTTAATAACATCAAGTTTGAGCTTGTGCCCGCCTATTGTTCCCATGGCGTATACTTCATTTCTGATGGGGCTGGGGGCTGGGTAAATACGGATCCCAAAGCAAGTCTGGCAGAAATATCAGAATGCGACAAGAAGAACAATGACATGATCAAGCCTGTAGTGCGACTAATCAAGCACTGGAACAATGAGAAGAACAATAGGGAGATATTCTCCTACAATATTGAAAACAAGATCACAACGTATATGAAGTTCTCCTATTTCAGCTACAGCAGCTATTCTGAATACGTCAGGCATGCGCTGACCCTCCTGAAAAGCAACAGAAGCAATCCGGAAATCAATTATGCGATCGGGTGTATTGACAAAGCCCTTGCCTTCGAGAAGTACGGACTGTCAAATGCCGCTGAAGACGAGATTGCCAAGGCTTTTCCCATCGTCATAGCGAAGAAGCAGAAGAGAAAAAGAGCGTAGAACCATAGCCTGATCCTTTATCGAGATTATAGTCATAGGGCGAAAATCATCCATGAACTATAGAAATGGAGGGAGTCAAGCTAAAAAGGAATCGGAAAGGACATTCTTTAAAAGGAATCCCCAAACCCCATTATGATATGAGGTTTGGGGATTCCTTTTCATTCGTCTCCTGGTAATGTTTGCCGAGGAGGAGTTTATCTCGTGGTTCTTTATTTTGGCTCTGTTTGTCAATAGTGTTGAAATTTTGACATAAAGAAAGCGTCCTACTGTATGTTCGAATTGATACTAGCTTTCCTCGTCATTTTTACAAGCAACTTGCCCATTGACAGGGGAAAAAGGTAACTTAATTTTACTGACACCGCATCAGCAAAGGAAGGGGTAATGATGAATTTTTTACTGTCTATATGTTTAACAAAGCCTTTCCCCACTTTTTCGGGTGATGCCTTAAATTCCTTTGGAACCGGAAGTGGTGAAGAAGATTTTGTATTTGTAAGTGGCGGATGCAATATATGAAACGTTATCCCGCTATCAGCATATTCGTTTCTCAGACATTTCGCTAAAGATTCAATAGCTCCCTTACTGGATGCATATGGGCTTACATTTATATATCCTGTAACGCCTACACCTGAACTTGTGAAGCATATCTTGCCCTGTCTTTGAATTTTCATAACAGGGAGTACTGCCTTTGTAAAATTGATGGCACCATGAAAATTCACATCCATTACCTGATCAAAATCTTCTAAATCGTGAGCTTCAAAACTTTCAAATAAACAAAGGCAGGCATTATGGACAGCATAATTGATACTGCCAAATTGCTCACTTGTCTTATCAACAGCTTTTTTTACCAATACCCTATCACAGACATCACATTTAAAAGTTAATAGAGTTTTGGGATAGGTTTCTTTAAGCTTATCAATGTTGTCACAATTTAAATCAAGTACGGACACACAGTTTCCATGGGCAAGCCATTCCTTGGTCATGTAATAACCAATACCTTCATTCCCTCCAGTGATCAATAGCACACTCATACTTCCCCTCCCCAATATATTTTATATATTTATAGTCAGGTTTTGTTTCTTTGTATAAATCTACGATTGAGACAGTCTTTGAGTCCTAATGATCTATTAGCTGGCCTCTTTCCTTTAGTATACCGAGTTTTACGAAAGTATTCTATGGTTTCCATCCTGTTTTCAAACAGAACCTTACGGTATGAAAGACAAATTTTGTTGATTGTATGGAATACAAAAAAAAGTGGACGGTTAACAAAGCACGGGCGTTTAGATGGAAGGACCCGAATGTGCTTTTAGACACCTCACTTTTCCTGATTTCTCCCTTTTCCCTTTAGGCTACGGCCGTGGTGGAGAAAAGTATTACAAAGAGAGGTTTACAAATATACCCCCCTATGGTATCATGAATATACCGGACGGGGGTATGTAGCTCCCGCCAAGGAAAAGAAAACGACAAGTCAAGGTAATATGAAAAAAATAAATTAAAAAGAGGTAGAATAATGTTTTGGAATAAAACGAAGTCAGTCACTACGGTAGAACTTGAAGGAATGCTAAAAGACAAGCCGGAGATTCTGGATGTCAGAGAACCCTATGAATTCAAGGCGGGTCATATCCCAGGAGCGAAGAACCTTCCTTTAGCAAAGGTATCGACCTATAGTGGCAAAGGTCCTGTCTATGTGATCTGCCAGAGCGGATCGAGAAGTTCATCTGCAACGAAAGTGCTGACAAAGATGGACGTCGATGCCACTAACGTCAAGGGCGGAATGAGCATGTGGAGAGGAGTGACCAAAAGATGAGGATTGTCATCGTAGGAGGAGTCGCTGGCGGAATGTCTGCAGCCACAAGACTTCGAAGACTCAATGAGGATGCAGAGATCATCATCCTTGAAAAAGGACCCTTTGTCTCCTTCGCCAACTGCGGACTGCCTTATTATGTGTCCGGTGAGATTACAAAGAGAGCAGACCTTCTGGTCCAGACACCGGAAACTCTCCGCGGAAGATTCGAACTGGATGTGAGGCCCCTGAATGAGGTGCTCTCCGTGGATCCTCTGAAAAAGGAAGTCAGGGTCAGGAATGCTGAGGGAGAATATGCCTTAAGCTACGACAAGCTGATCCTCTCACCAGGTGCAAAACCATTCATTCCAAACACACCGGGCCTGAGCGAGGCGAAGAATGTCTTCAGCATGAGGAACATTCCTGATGTGGACGGGGTCACCGAATTCATCAGGAACAACAATCCCAAGAAGGCCGTGGTCATCGGTGCCGGGTTCATCGGCCTTGAGATGGCCGAAAGCCTGAAGCACAGAGGACTTGAGGTCACCGTCGTAGAGATGGCACCCCAGGTGCTTCCCCCCTTCGATGCTGACATGGCGGTATTTGTCGAAGAGGAACTCGAGAAAAATGGAATCACCATCCATAAGGGAATCGCTGCAAGCGCATTTCTTGATGAAGGGAAGATTGTAGAGCTACAGAATGGAAACAAGCTGGAAAGCGACCTGACCATCATGTCCGTCGGGGTGCTTCCAGAAAGTGCACTGGCCGTATCAGCCGGAGCCGCATTGGGCATGCGTGGCGGGATCCTTGTGGATGAAAACTACGAGACAAGCGTCAAGGACGTCTATGCCGTAGGCGATGCCATCATCGTCAGGAATCCCATCACCAAGGAGGATACGATGATCGCGCTTGCCAATCCTGCCAACAGGCAGGGAAGACAGGTAGCTGATGTCATCAGCGGACTGGCAAGGAAGAACAAGGGCAGCATCGGGACGGCCATCGTCAGGGTGTTTGGTGTGGCAGCAGCCTCAACAGGACTCAATGAAAGACAATTGAAGGCCTCGAAGCTCGAATACAAGGCTGTCCATGTCACAGCCAACCAACATGCGGGATACTTCCCAGGAGCCTCTTCCATATATATGAAGCTTCTTTTCCATCCGAAGACAGGCGCGATTTATGGCGCTCAGGCTGTCGGAAGCGAAGGCGTGGACAAGAGAATCGATGTCCTGGCGACAGCCATCAAGGGCAATCTTAACGTCATGGACCTCATGGAACTGGAATTCACCTACGCTCCGCCATTTGGTTCCGCGAAGGATCCGGTGAACATGCTGGGCTATGCCGCGACAAACATCATTGAAGGATTCAGCGACAACATCCAGTGGTATGAACTGGAGGAGATGAGAAAGAACGGCGCATTCCTGGTCGATGTCAGGGAAGTGAGTGAAGTTCGAAGAGGAAGAATCGACGGGTTCGTCAATATTCCCCTCAATGACTTAAGGAGCAGGCTGCATGAGATACCAGAGGACAAACCGGTTGTTGTCAGCTGCCTAAGCGGACAAAGAAGCTATATGGCGGAAAGGATCCTGAAACAACATGAATTCAAAGTCTACAATCTGGATGGCGCATTCAACATATATTCGAAGATGAAAAAAGAGGAGATTATTTAATATGTACAGATCAATTATCATGGCTGAGTTTGAACAGCTGCTAAAGAACAAGGCACCCAATGTTATCGATGTGAGAGAAGAATATGAATTTGAGGATGGGCATATCAAGGACGCTGAACTTATTCCCATGGGAACCATTCCTGAGAATTTAAATAAATTGGACAAAGCCAAAGAGTATCATCTGATCTGCTATTCCGGCGCAAGGTCGGCAAGGGCTGCAAAGTATCTTGCAGACCAGGGATTTCAGATTGTGAACGTCATGGGTGGCATGTCTGCATATCGAGGTGAGATGGAATTTGGAAAATGACAAGCAGTATATCAATAGGCTCAACCGGGTCGAAGGACAGATTCGAGGCATAACCAAGATGCTCGAAGACGACCGCGAATGCAAAGAAATCGTGACACAGCTTTCCGCAGTGAAGGCGGGAATCGACAAGATCATTACGATGATCGTATCGGACAACCTTATGACCTGCGTTGCGGGAGATTCCGAGGAAACCAAGAGGGAAAAACTCGAAGAAGCCTTGAGCCTCATCTTCAAGAGCAGGTAAAAAGAAAATTAAATGAATTTTGGGAAGCATCATCATGTTAACTTTTCATGATGATGCTTTTTTTGGCTGAATCAGAAGCGACAATTTGTTATAATAAAGGGAACAGGCAGTCCGGCACAAGCATTATTTAAGGGTAATGCCGGAATTCTCGTCGCAGACATGAAGAGACGGGAGAACACAACTCCTGGAAATGAGCAGGTGGTTAGGATGTACAAGAAATGGCTAATTGAGGATGTTCGGCAACTTCTAGATGACACAGGTGATGCTTTTGGTTTCCAGTGCCGGCATGTGCCCGTAGAGATCAGCACAAGAATGGAAAAGACCATGGGTTCATTCCTATTCCGGGAGAAGGAGGGCAAGATCGTCCCCCATGCTTTCCGGTTCTCCGAAATCCTCATGTCTGGAATCTATGAGGAGAAAATCGTCCGGAACGTCATTATCCATGAATATGCGCATTTCTATACCAATGTATATAACCAGGTGAACCACATGCATGATGAGGACTTCAAGAACACTTGCAGAAGATTGGGCATTTCAGAGGAGACGTATTTCAAGCACCTCCTTCCGGAGGAAAAGAAGAAAGGGTATATCCTCGTCTGTTCGTCGTGTGGCAAAAGGGTGGCGGTACGTCGAAAGATCGATTCTGTGGACAAAATCCTCAGGATGAAGGTATCGGGCTGTTGTGGTGCGAAAATCAAGTGCAGGTCAGGATTGTTCTAGCAGCCACAGCCGTGAGATCCAATAACAGGCCGTCAGTTATGTTATAATTTCAGAGTATCAATTCGAATATGTTAAAGGATGGTGTGAATATGATCAAAGTTGATTTTACAAAATTAGAAGGATTTTTAAATGACCACGAGATAGCCTACCTGGAACCCATGGTGAAAGAGGCCCATAAGCTTCTCCATGAAAAGACTGGCGCTGGAAATGAGTTCCTCGGATGGGTGGACCTGCCAGTGGACTATGACAAGGAAGAGTTCGGACGTGTCCATAAGGCAGCCGAAAAGATCAAGAGTGATTCCGATGTCCTCATCGTCATTGGAATCGGTGGATCTTATCTTGGGGCGAAAGCCGCCATCGAGATGCTGTCCCATAGCTTCTACAATGTCCTCCCCAAGGGGAAGAGAAAGACCCCGGAAATTTATTTTCTCGGGCAGAACATTTCTGGGGACTACATGAATGATCTTCTTGAAGTCATCGAGGGAAAAGACGTTTCCGTGAACATCATCTCCAAATCCGGGACAACCACCGAACCTGCCGTGGCTTTCAGGGTCATGAAAGATTATCTGGAGAAGAAGTACGGCAAGAAGGAAGCCGCCGGAAGGATCTATGCGACCACAGACAAGTCAAGGGGAGCCTTGAAGAGCCTGGCCAATGAAGAGGGATACGAGTCCTTTGTTGTCCCTGATGATGTGGGCGGAAGATTCACAGTTCTCACCCCGGTGGGACTCCTGCCCATTGCTGTGGCTGGCATCGACATCGACCTGATGATGAAGGGGGCCCAGAAGGCGAGGGAAGACTACAGCAAGGATTCCCTAAAGGAAAACGAATGCTATACCTATGCTGCAGCAAGGACAGCCCTTTACAACAAGGGGAAAGATATCGAAATCCTCGTGAACTACGAACCTGCCCTCACTTATTTTTCAGAATGGTGGAAGCAGCTCTTCGGCGAGAGCCAGGGAAAAGACGGGAAGGGACTCTTCCCGGCATCTGTGAACTTTTCGACGGACCTCCATTCCATGGGTCAGTACATCCAGGATGGCAAGCGGAACATCTTCGAGACCGTGATCAATGTCGGAAAGATGAACAGCAGTTTTACCATCGAACCCAATGAGGACAACCTCGACGGACTGAACTTCATCGCTGGAAAGACCATGGACGAAGTCAACAAGAATGCCTTCAAGGGAACACTCCTCGCCCATCTGGACGGAGGCGTCCCCAATATCATCATCAACCTGGAGGACAAGAAGGAAGAGAGCTTCGGGTATATGGTGTACTTCTTTGAACTCTCATGCGCCATCAGTGGTTACATGCTGGGCATCAATCCCTTCGACCAGCCTGGTGTGGAAGCTTACAAGAAGAACATGTTTGCACTCCTTGGAAAGCCTGGTTATGAGGAATTGAGAGAATCCCTCCTGAAGAGACTCTAGGACAAGAAGTCTTTCAGAATATAGTTTGCAGAAGGACCCGGAAGCGATTTCCGGGTCCTTGCATTTCCGGGTCCTTGCATTTCCGGGTCCTTGCATTTCCAGGTGGACCCACAGGATGAATGATGTATTAAGCCCACTTTCAAAAAAACTATCGACTTGCCGGGGTTCTAAACTATAATGGAATCATACGATAGCAATAGATTCTTGCACTCTTTTTGTTATCCGTAGGGGCTCATGAGGAGGGATAGAATGAAACTGACAGTACTCATTGAAAATATGGCTGAAGGGAATTTGTCGGGGGAACACGGGCTTTGTGTCCATGTCGAATTCAAGGGAAAGCAGTATCTCCTGGATTCTGGAGCCTCCGACAGGTTCCAGAACAACGCCAAAACACTTGGCATCGCCCTGAAGGAAGTGGACACTGCAGTCCTTTCCCATGCCCATTATGACCATTCTGGAGGATATGATGCATTCTTTTCTGAGAATAGAAAAGCGAAAGTCTATCTCCAGGGTGCTGCAAAGGAACAGTGTTATGCCAAGGTCGGGCCGTTCAGGAAATACATCGGTATCCCAGAGGGAATTTTGAAAGCATACAGCAACCGCTTTGCCTTTGTGGACGGTGACCATCAGCTTGATGAGGGCGTCTCTCTGATCTCCCATAGAAAGGCAGGCTGGGCAGAGCGGGGAAAGAAAGCGCACATGTACCGGAATACAGAAATGGGCATCGTCCCAGATGATTTCCAGCATGAGCAGAGCCTGGTCTTTGAAACAGGGAACGGGCTCGTCATCCTCAACAGCTGCTGTCATGGGGGCGTTCTGAACATCATTGAAGAGGTGACGGAGAAGATCAGGGGAAAGGAAGTGCTGGCGGTCATCGGCGGCTTTCATCTGATGGGCCTAAGAGGAACATCTTCCATGGGTGTAAGCGAAGGGGACGTCAGGACACTAGGCAGGAGTCTGACTGAACTCGGGGTCAAGCAGGTGTATACCGGACACTGCACAGGGGACCCTGCCTACAGGATACTCGAGGAAGAACTTGGAGAGCGTCTTCGGTATCTGAGAACAGGCACCGTCATAGAATTCTAAGATGCTTCGGATGATTCAAAGCCAGATGAAGGCTTTTTGGTAGCGGAGGTGTCTGGTCTCATCGGTGGCGGGAGCTGTACGTGGGAAGATGCGCAAAGAACGAAGGAGAGGAGATGATTTTCATGGCACAAGAAAGAATAGACAAGGTGCTTTCAAATATGGGTTTTGGAAGCCGTAGGGAAATCAAGGAGAAGGTGAAGAAGAAGGTCATTTTTGTCGACGGGGAACTCGTCCGGGATCCGGGGATGAAAGTTGACCCTGAACAGGACAAGATTGTCATGGAGGGAGAGGAAGTCTTTTATCGCAAGTACATCTACCTGATGATGAACAAGCCTCAGGGCGTCGTTTCGGCGACCATTGACAACCATGACAAAACGGTCATCGACCTTTTACCCTTCGACTACAAGACCTTCGACCCCGCACCTGTGGGCAGGCTTGACAAGGACACCGTGGGGCTTCTTCTCATCACCAACGACGGGGAGCTGAACCACAAGCTCCTGTCTCCGAGGAAGCATGTGGATAAGGTCTACTATGCCTATCTTCGGGATGAAGCCAAAGAGGAGGACATCCTTTCCTTCAAAAAAGGTGTTGTCCTCGAAGACGGGTACAAGTGCATGGAGGCCACCCTCGCCATAGGCGAGGAGGACAAGCGGGAAGTCCACGTCACAATCCACGAAGGGAAGTTCCATCAGGTGAAAAGGATGTTCCTTTCCATAGGGAACGAAGTCACTTATCTTCAGCGGATTTCCTTCGGTCCCCTTACCCTGGACGAGGACCTTGAGGAGGGGGAGTTCAGGGAGCTCACCAAAGACGAGCTGGAAGAGCTTATTAATGATAAAATATAATGGTTTACATTGGGTAATGGCAAAATGAAAAGGTTTCAAAATGCCATCCTCTGAAACATCGCCAAAAGCGTTGATAATGTAAGAGAATATGCTCTATAATCTATTGGTAAGGAAAAATAAAAAGATTGATAGCCCCTTTTTATTGATGTGTGACCACCCCCCCAATAGGTCATGCAAAAGCCTTTTACTCCTCTGGATCCCCCCAATTTTCAGAGGAAAAAGATAAAAAACCTGAACGCGAGTCGTTCGGGCTTTTTTATTGTGCACGACTAAACATCAGTTCTAAGTTTAATTGTTTGAAAGAGAAATTAATATGGTATAATTTAAGGTGAACTATAAGGAGTGAGAAGCTTGGAATTAAAAAAACTGTTAAATAAAGAACAATATGAAGCCGCTACGACGGTTGAAGGTCCTCTCTTGATTCTAGCGGGTGCAGGGTCTGGAAAGACCAGAGTGCTGACCCATAGGATTGCCTATATGATAAAAGAGAAAAATGTGGATCCCTATGGAATCCTGGCCATAACCTTTACAAACAAGGCGGCTGGAGAAATGAGGGACAGAGTCATCACCCTCGTGGGCGACATCGCAAAAAACATGTGGATCTCCACCTTTCATTCCAGCTGTGCCAAGATTTTAAGAAGAGAGATTGAAATCCTGGGATTCAAGAAGGACTTTACCATCTATGACTCCTATGACCAGAAGTCCCTGGTAAAGCAGGTCATGAAGGAATTGAGCATAGACGACAAGGACATCACCGAAAAAGAAATCATCGGTGAAATTTCGAGCGCCAAGAATCTTCTCCTAAACGCCTTAGAGTACAAGAAGAATAATGAGTACCATTATAGGAAGAATAAGATTGCCGACGCGTACCAGCTTTATGAGAAAAAGCTTAAGCTCAACAACTCCCTGGATTTCGACGACCTGATCACGAAGACCGTTGAGATCTTCGAGAAGTTCCCTGAAGTCCTTCAACGATACCGAAGCAAGTTCAAGTATGTCATGGTGGATGAGTATCAGGATACGAACCACGCCCAGTACAAGCTGATACTTCTTCTGACCAAGGAACACCAGAACATCTGCGTCGTGGGAGACGATGACCAGAGCATCTATCTTTTTAGGGGAGCTGACATCAGGAACATCCTGGACTTCGAAAAGGACTTCCCCAATGCCAAGGTGGTGAAGCTGGAGAAGAACTACAGAAGCATGGGGAACATCCTCAGTGCCGCGAATGCGGTCATCAAGAACAACACGGAAAGAAAAGAAAAGACCCTGAAGAAGACCAAGGATGAAGGTCAGAAGATCAAGGTCTATCGCGCCTATGACGATAGTGAGGAAGCGAGCTTTGTCGTCAGGGAAATGGCAAGGATGTCCCGGGAGGGAAGGAATTACAAGGAACTGGCCATCCTCTACAGAACCAATGCCCAGAGCAGAAAGTTCGAGGATGCCCTGATCCGGGAAGGAGTCCCTTACAAGATTGTCGGCGGCCTGAGATTCTATGACAGGAAGGAAATCAAGGATATCCTGGCGTACCTGAGGGTGATCAACAATCCCTTTGACGAGGTCTCTCTGAGGAGAATCATCAATATCCCGAAACGGAACATTGGAAACACGACCCTGGACAAGCTCCAGGAGTATGCGGTCACACAAGAGGAGAGCCTCTTCGATACCCTGATGAACCTGGAAGAATACGGTATTTTGCCAGCAAGGGCCATGGCTTCAGTCACAATCTTCAGGGAAATGGTCCTCTCTTTCAACGAAAAACAGATCGACATGAAGGTATCTGAACTGGTTGACCATATCCTGAAGACGACGGGCTACCTCAAGGAACTCCGGGATTCCAAGAATCCGGAGGATATCTCAAGGGTGGAGAACCTGGAGGAGTTCGTCAATGTCGCCATGGAATATGAGATGACGACGACGGAGCCAAGTCTGCAGGAGTTTCTGGAAACCGTTGTGCTTGTTTCGGACATCGACAATCTGGACGTCGAAGCCGACGCCGTTACCCTGATGACGCTCCATAGCGCCAAGGGACTTGAATTCCCCGTGGTCTTCATGGTCGGCATGGAGAACGGTCTTTTTCCAGGAACCGCATCCCTTTCCGACAACAAGGAGATGGAAGAATCCAGGAGACTGGCCTATGTGGGCATCACAAGAGCCATGGAAGAACTCTTCCTCACATATGCGGAGAACCGCATGGTCTATGGAAGAATGGTCATGTATCCCGTATCGGATTTCCTTTTGGACATTCCCTCCAACATCAAGGAATACCTGAATGATGAGCAGAAGTCCTTCAGAAGGGAAATCAATCCCCATACCATCAAGTACACAGACCGTAACCTGAAATATGCGGACTATAGCGTGGAACAGGCATTGGAAGACGCCTCTAGGATTCTTGACATTCCGGACAACAAAGCCCTGACAACCAAGGACATCGGACCAGGAACGAAGGTCAGCCATCCCAAGTTCGGGATTGGGACCATCGTCAGCAAGGAAGACGTCAAGGGAGACTGCAAGGTCACCATCGCCTTTGATGCCAGGGGAATCAAGCATCTGATGCTCAGCCTCGCTCCGCTTGAACTGGTAAAATAGAGACTGACTCTTTTGAAAGGAAAAGCTTGCAGGCAAGCCTTTAGGGCCGTAAGCATGGGAATCACACATGGAAGACAAGACGAGAGAAATCGAATCCCTGGTGGAAGAACTGAACCAATATGCCAGAGAGTACTATTTGCATGACAATCCCACCATATCCGACAAGGAATACGATGAGAAATATGACCGGCTTGTCCTTCTTGAATCAGAGACCGGGCATATCCTTTCCTATTCCCCGACCCAGAGGGTCGGAGACGGGGTCCTTTCCTCACTTCCAAAGCATCGGCACAGGAGCAGGCTCTGGAGCCTGAATAAGGCCCAGGACTTCGAAACACTCCTGGCCTGGCATCAGCGGAACCTGAAATTTGCACAGGATTACAACGCGACTCATGAGGAAAAGCTTCCTCCGATTCGCTATATTGTCACGAGAAAATTTGATGGCCTGACCGTGAACCTCACCTATGTTGAGGATGGTGTCCTCATGATGGCAGCAACAAGAGGCAACGGAGCGATCGGGGAGGATGTGACGGCTCAGGTGAGGAGCATCTCTTCCGTCCCGCTTCGTATCGATTCCGGGGACATCCTTGAAATCCACGGCGAAGCCATGATGACGAAGGCGGCCTTTCAAAAATACAATGAAACTGCGCCCGTTCCGCTGAAAAATACCAGAAATGGCGCAGCGGGGGCGCTTCGTAACCTCAACCTCCAAGAGACGAAGAGAAGGAACCTGACGGTTTTCTTCTATGACATCGGATACAGGGAGGGAAGGGCCTTTGAAAGCTACAGGGACATGATTTCCTTCATCCAGAAAAAAGGGTTCCAGACGGATGGCTATTTCAAGGAAGCGGAAAGCTTTCAGGAGATTGAAAGCATCATCCGGGAAATCGAAACGGAAAGGGAAAGCCTCGACTTCGACATTGACGGGGTGGTCATCGCCATCGATGACATGACGACCAGGGAGCTTCTTGGTTATACGATCAAGTTTCCACGATGGGCCATCGCCTACAAGTTTGAAGCGGAAGAAGCCGTGACGAAGCTTCTTGACGTGGAATGGAACGTCGGACGCAGCGGCAGGGTGAATCCGACAGCACTGCTCAACCCCGTCAACCTCTCCGGGGTCACGGTGAAAAGGGCAACGCTGAACAACATGGATGACATCAGAAGAAAAGGGATAAGCATCGGCGCCATGGTCCTGGTGAGAAGATCCAACGACGTCATCCCCGAAATCATGGGGGTCGTGGATGAGGATCTGCCAAAGGAAACCACCCTGATCGTTCCACCCACCCACTGCCCTTCTTGTGGCACGGAACTTATCCTGGACGGCGCGCACTACTTCTGTGACAATACGCTTTCCTGCAAGCCTCAGCTCGTCAAGAGCATCGTCCACTACTCGAATAGGGATGCCATGAACATCGATGGTCTCAGTGAAAAGACCGTGGAACAGCTCTTCGAGAAACTGGACCTGAGAAATGTCTCTGCGCTCTACAACCTGAAGAAAGAAGATCTTCTTACCCTGGACAAGGTCAAGGACAAGAAGGCGGAAAATCTGCTCAGCGCCATAAGCGATTCGAAAAAAAGAGAGCTTCATTCCTTCCTGTATGCCTTGGGCATTCCTAATGTCGGAATCTCCACGGCCAGGGACCTGGAAAAGCGGTTCTCCACTTTGGATGGGGTCATGGCGGCGACAAGGGAAGAACTCCTTCTGGTGAATGATGTGGGGGAGATTGTCGCCGACAGCATCATCAACTACTTCAAGAGCGAAAAGATCAGGCAAGAGATTGAAAAGCTTCTTGCCGTTGGCATCGAAATCATATCCCCCGTCAGAGGAACCGTGGAAAGCCCGTTTACAGGCAAGACGGTGGTCCTTACGGGGAGCCTTCAGCGGTTTTCCCGGAAAGAGGCAGAAGAAAAGCTCATCACCCTTGGGGCGAAGGTTTCCTCCTCGGTCTCCAAGAAGACGGATTATGTCATCTATGGGACCGAGGCCGGATCAAAGCTGACCAAGGCTGAAGAGCTGGGCGTAAAAATGATGACAGAAGATGAATTTTTGGATTTGGCAGGTGAATAGCGTGGAAAAAGAAAAGAAAACCGGATATGTATTGATGGAGAAGATCCTCGGCGGGCTCGGATGGGGTATTCTCTCTGTCGTCATCCTGTTCATCATCCTGACGACGCTGAACAGGAATGATGTCTATAAGATCACTTACTTCAACAACTATCTGAGCCTCGGGCTCAGCATCTTCCTGGGCCTTATCATCTGGGGAACCCGATTTCTCCTGAATTCCATCAAGTACCCGAGCTACAGGAAATACAGCATATATGCGTTTCTGTTCGCCCTTGTGCAGTTAATTTTCATCCTGGCTAATGTATATTAGAATCAGTTATGATAAAATAAAATCAGGTTTTTTATTGAGAAGTTATGACGGAATGTTATAACTTTTTCATTGTAATGAAAGAAGTATTTTTAAATCGGAGGTGTGATATGGCAGTTTCCAAAAAGGATGTCGACTATATCAAGGAGCTGGCGAGGCTCAGCGTAAGTGAAGAAGAGAAGGTAGCCCTGGTGAAGGACCTGAACATGATCCTGACCTATGTGGACAAGTTAAAGGAACTGGATACGAACGACGTGGAGATTCTGGTCAATCCCCTCTACATCGAGAACGTGTATCGGGAAGACGTCGTGGAAGAGTCCCTCAGCGGCGAGGAGTTCCTTCAAAATGCCCCGGAGAGGGTGGAGAACTATCTTAAGGTACCGAGCGTCATCGGCAGGGAGGAAGAGTAATGGACTTATATAGGAAAAAGGCCCATGAGCTTAAGGAGCTCCTTGAAAAGGGTGAAATCAAGAGTGAGGAGATCGTTCAGAGCCTTCTTGAGAGGATCGATGAAGTTGACCCCAAGGTAGGGGCATTTCTTTATGTGAACCGGGAAGAAAGCCTTGAAGAGGCAAAGAGGATCGACAAGAAGACCAAGAAGGAAGGCCTTCTCTGGGGAATTCCAGTGGGAATCAAGGACAATATCGCTGTGAAGGGCATGCAGAACACCTGCGCTTCAAAGTTCCTTGAAGGGTATATCGCCCCCTATGATGCCACGGTCGTGGAGAAGATCAGGGGCGAGGGCGGAATCATCATGGGGAAACTCAACATGGACGAGTTTGCCATGGGGTCCTCAACGGAATACAGCGCCTACAAGACCACGAGAAACCCTCATGACCTGAATCGGGTCCCTGGAGGTTCTTCAGGCGGTTCGGCAGCGGCCGTCTCTTCCCTTCAGGTCCCCCTCTCTTTAGGGACCGATACGGGCGGCTCCGTGAGGCAGCCCAGCGCATTTTGCGGAATCGCAGGACTCAAGCCGACCTACGGCAACATTTCCCGATACGGCGCCACCGCCTTCGGCTCGACGCTGGACCAGGTGGGGACCATGGCCAGGGACGTGAAGGATCTGGCCCTCATCACCTCCGCCATCAGCGGACAAGACAAGAGGGACTTCACGACAAACCCACACCAGGCCGTGGACCTCTATGGGAACCTCACCAAGGATATCCGAGGAAAGAGGGTCGCCATCGCCAGGGAATATCTCGGCGAGGGGCTCAGCGATGAGGTCAGGAAGAACCTTCTCCTGATGATCGACGTCCTGAAGGACAATGGGGCGACGGTGGACTTCATCGACCTCAAACTTACGGATTACTCCCTGGCAGCCTATTACATCATCTCTTCCGCAGAAGCTTCCTCGAACCTGGCCAGGTTCGACGGGATCCGTTACGGGAAAAGGGCTGAAGGCGCACAGAACATCATCGACCTCTACAGCAAATCCAGGAGCGAGGGCTTTGGGGCCGAGGTGAAGCGGAGGATCATGCTGGGCACCTATGTGCTTTCCGCAGGATACTACGACGCCTACTACAGCAAGGCACTCAAGGTAAGAAAGCTCATCCAGGACGAGTATGCCGGCATCTTCAGGAACTACGATGCCATCATTTCCCCCACCACACCCACACCAGCGTTCAGGATAGGGGACAAGACAGAAGACGTCCTGGCCATGTACCTGAACGACATCTATACTGTCCCGGTCAACATCGCAGGCATACCGGCCGTTTCCATTCCCTCCGGAAAACTTGAGGGTCTTCCCCTGGGACTGCAGATCATGGGCAACTATTTCGACGAACAGGGGATCCTAAACATTGCCCATGCCGTGGAGAGTTCCCTTGACCTTGACATGATTCCGGGATTATAGGAGGAGAGAGTGATGAATTACGAAGCAGTCATCGGACTTGAAGTCCATGTAGAATTATCAACCAAGACAAAGGCTTTCTGCGGATGCACCACAGAATACGGCGGAAAACCGAACTCCCATATCTGTCCGGTTTGCGTGGGCCTTCCCGGCGCACTTCCCAGGATCAACCGGGAAGTGGTCAACAAGGCCCTGAAGACAGGACTTGCGCTGAACTGCAAAATCAACAGGCAGAACAGGTTCGACCGGAAGAACTATTTCTATCCCGATGCGCCAAAGAACTACCAGATCACGCAAAATGACCTTCCAATCTGCTATGAGGGATTCATCGAGATTGCCACACAAGAAGGCGGCAAGAAGAGGATCGGCATCGAGCGGATCCATATGGAAGAGGATGCGGGAAAGCAGCTGCACTCCTCCAAGGGAACGCTGGTGGACTTTAACCGTTCAGGCGTTCCGCTCATCGAGATCGTCTCGAAGCCTGAAATCTCGACACCGGAAGAGGCCACGCTCTTTCTCACGAAGCTCAGGTCCATCCTCCTTTCCCTGGGCGTTTCTGACGTCAAGATGGAAGAGGGTTCTCTGAGGTGCGACGGAAACATTTCCATCCGGGAAGTGGGGGCAACAGAACTAGGGGTGAAGTCTGAAATTAAGAACATGAACTCCTTTAAGGCACTGGAAAAAGCGCTGAGATTCGAATTCCAAAGACAGAAGGAAGCCCTGGAACAAGGGGAAAAGCTCACCGTGGAGACGAGAAGATGGGATGAAGAGCAGGAGAAGACCATCGTCATGAGATCCAAGGAGATGGCCAACGACTACAGGTATTTCCCTGAAGGGGACCTGGTCTCCCTAAACATCAGCGAGGAATGGATCGAATCCATCAGAGAAGGGATAAAGGAGCTGCCTCACGAGAAAGAGGACCGGTTTGTCACAGCCTATGGCATCCCAAGATATGATGCCATGGTCCTGACCCTGACCGAAGACCTGGCAGATTTCTTTGACGAGGCCGCAAAGCTGAGTGAAGATGCCAAGGCGGTTTCCAACTGGCTCATGGGGGACATCTCAAGGCTCATGAATGAGAAAGGGACCTGGGTGAGGGAACTTCTCTTTACTCCGAAGGACCTGAGCGACCTTGTCGAACTGATCAATAAGGGAACCATTTCTTCGGCCATCGCAAAGAAGGTTCTGGAATTCATGTTCAGTGAAGGAAAGAACCCCAAAGTCATCGTGGAGGAAAAGGGTCTTGTCCAGAACAGCGACGAGGACTTCATCCTTCTCGCCGTGAAGAAGGTACTCGAGGACCATCCCAATGTTGTTGAGGACTATAGACAAGGAAAGACGAAAATCATGGGTTTTGCCGTGGGGCAGACCATGAAGGCGACAAAAGGGAAGGCGAATCCTTCAATCATCAACAAACTGGTTCAGGAAGAGCTTGAAAGAAGAAAGTAGGCCTCAGCCCAGGGTGAAGAACTTCATCCTGGGCTATTTCAAAGTACAGACGAATTATCAACATTTCGCCCATGGCGAAACCTGTGCTAAAATTGACATAGAATCATTGGAAGGGATAGGGAAGAATATGATAACGGGTAAATTGAACTGGGATACGTTGAAAAGGCTTCTTCGTGAAAATACCGGGTCCATAAGGGAAGAAGTCCTGAGAGGTGGGGCTGTCGGGGAGGACTGCGCTGTGGTCTACCTGAGTGATGACCATCTTGTGCTTTCCACAGACCCGGTGACAGCGGCCACAGAAAATATCGGAAACATCGCCTTCCATATCAACATCAATGACATTGCCACCACGGGCGCAAAGCCCCTGGGGGTCATGGTGACGATCCTTGCCCCGAAAGGCGCACGTCTCGAGGACATCGAGGCGGTCATGGCGGATATTTCCAGGGAAGCCAAAGCCATGGATGTCATGATCATCGGTGGACATACGGAGGTGACAGATGCCGTAAACAGGATGATTGTTTCCATTACCGCCCTGGGTCTTGCGGACAAGGGCGCGAATCTGGTCTGGACCTCCGGGGCTATGTCCGGGGACAAGATCATCGTCACCAAGGCTTTGGGCCTTGAGGGAACGTCCATCCTTGTCAACGACTTCAGGGCAAGGGCAGGTGGGGTCCTTGACGAGGAAGAGCTAATAGAGGCAGAGAAATATGCCATGGAGCTCAGCGTGCTGAAGGAAGGGAGGCTCATGAGGAACCTTGCGACCTCCATGCACGACATCACTGAAGGGGGGCTTCTTGGCGCCCTATGGGAAGTCAAGGAAGCTTCAGGAAATGGATTCAGGGTGGAATATGCGAAGATTCCCATAAGGGACCTGACGCGGAAGCTCTGCAGCCATTTTGACCTGGACCCCCTCAGGCTGATTTCCTCGGGAAGTATGCTCATTACCGTCACGGACGGTGACGAAGCCATGCGCATACTTAAGGAGAATGAGGTGGAAGCCTGCCTCATCGGAGAAATCTGTGAGGAAGGCAGCATCATGGTCAAAGACAAAGAGAATCTGAATGTGGAAGCGCCACTTCGGGATGAGATATACAAGCTGTACGACTGATGAGGAGAAGAATATGAGAATAGATGGAAGAACCAATGACGAAATAAGAAAGATGAAGATCACCCGTGGATTCACGAAATATTCCACGGGCTCGGTGCTCATGGAGATGGGGGAGACTAAAGTCATCTGCACTGCCACCATTGAAGACAAGGTCCCGGGATTTCTAAAGGGGACGGGCAAGGGATGGGTAACCGCGGAATACAGCATGATCCCGAGCTCCACACAGACGAGAAAATCCAGAGACATCAGCAGGCTCCGGGTAGACGGCCGGAGCTCGGAAATCCAGAGGCTTGTCGGAAGGGCTCTCCGATCCGTCATGGATCTGGATGTCCTTGGGGAAAGGACCATCTGGATCGACTGCGACGTCATCCAGGCTGACGGGGGTACGAGGTGTGCGAGCATCACAGGGGCCTTTGTCGCCCTGGTGGACGCCATCAACGCCATCGACAGGGAAACCCCCTTCGAGACCTATCCCCTGAAGGGCTTGGTCTCTGCAGTCAGTGTGGGTATAAGGGACAGCGAGGTCATCCTCGATCTCTGCTATGAGGAGGATTCCAACGCAGACGTGGATATGAACATCATCATGAACGACCACGACGAGTATGTGGAGATTCAGGGAACCGGAGAAGAAAGACCCTTCACGGCAGGAGAGATGGCGGAACTCATCAGCAAGGCTTCAAAGGGAAACAAGGACATCCAGAGACAGGTCATGGCGCTCATGGGCGACGACCTGAAGAGGGTGGTGGAATAGATGAGGATTATCATCGCCAGCAACAATGAGCACAAGGTGGAGGAGATCAAAAAGATTCTCGGCGTCTTCCATTTTGACGTCGTGAGTTTGAATGATGCCGGGATCGATATCGAGGTCGAAGAAGACCAGGAGACCTTCGAAGGGAATGCCTACAAGAAAGCCCGGGAAATTTTCGACAGCCTGTCGCAGGAGGAAAGAGGAAACACCCTTGTCCTTTCCGATGACACGGGCCTTGCCGTGGATTACCTTGATGGCGCCCCTGGGGTATATTCAGCACGATATGCCGGAGTAGCCCATGATTATGCGGCCAACAACGAGAAGCTTCTCAAAGAGCTTCTGGGCGTGCCTCTGGAGAAGCGCAGCGCAAAGTTCATCACGTCCATGGTTCTCCTTGGAAAGGACATGGATATCCGGGTCTCTGGCGAAGCTGCGGGAAGGATTCTAGAGAAGAATTCCGGGAACGGCGGATTCGGATACGACCCTCTCTTTTATTCCGACGACCTGAAGAAATCCTTCGCCGAGTCGACCGGAGATGAGAAGAACAGCGTATCCCATAGGGGAAGGGCGCTTGAAGCCCTGATCAAGGAGCTGAATAAACGTGAAAATAGCAGTAGTCTCTGATACCCATCGGACCATGAGTGCCATCATCAAGGTATGTGCCATCCTTGAGAAGGAAAATCCGGATCTGATTATCCATCTTGGGGATGTCATGGAGGATGCGGATGCCATGGAAGGCATCCTTCATCGTGAAGTGAGAAGAGTGCCCGGAAATTGCGACTTTAGCCTGAAAGAGCCGAGCGAGCTTCTTCTTGATGCGGAGGAGTTCAGGATTCTCGCGGTCCATGGCCATCATTACAGGGTCAAGAGGGGGCTTCGTGACCTTGCTTCCTATGCGAAGAGTAAGGGTGCCGACATCGCGCTCTACGGGCATACCCATGTGGCACAGGAAGATGAGATCAGCGGCGTCCAGATGTTCAATCCGGGGAGTGCTGCACTGCCCCAAGGCGTACAAAAAGCCAGTTTCGCCATGCTGGACCTGGAGGGGAAGAAAGTGGCCATAAGATTCATCCCTGTCGGATAAATGTTAATTATCCCTTTTATTAATGCCTTAAATAGGTTATAATCTTAATTGAGCCCGAATTCGGGCGTCCTGATACAAGTGAATCCCAGTGGCATCCTGTCTGGTCAGCAAGATTAATTTTAACGCCATTTGAGGCTCAGTCTAAAGGAGTTTAGCCCTTCAAGAGATTAGATTTTCTGGTTTCTTGCCGGTTTCCTATTGACGGGCACAGGTTTTTAGTATAGAATTATTTTTGTTGCTGAAAACAAGACAGCGGGGTGTAGCGCAGCTGGGAGCGCGCGTGCTTTGGGAGCATGAGGTCGCAGGTTCAATCCCTGTCACCCCGACCATTATCCAACCAACATATTATGCGGGAGTGGCTCAGTGGTAGAGCGTCACCTTGCCAAGGTGAACGTCGCGAGTTCGAATCTCGTCTTCCGCTCCATGCGGGTGTAGTTCAATGGTAGAATTCCAGCCTTCCAAGCTGGCTGTGAGGGTTCGATCCCCTTCACCCGCTCCATTAAAGTGAACCTGCCAATGGCAGGTTTTTTTACTATAATTACCATGCCTCATTAGCTCAGATGGATAGAGTAGTGGTCTTCGAAACCATTGGTCGGGCGTTCGAGTCGCCCATGGGGCACCATACAGAGTGTACATATCGTACACGCATATATTGAAAAATCCCTTAGAATGTTGATAATAAACGTTCTGAGGGATTTTTCATCTTCTAATAAATCTCCATTAATGCGGGATGTGTCTAGTTCCGTGAAACTTAGTTCCAGGTTGCATCAGATTTTCGAGAATTCAATTATTGGAAGTCTATTTTTTCATTTTTATATTGACACGTATAATCAGTACGTGTAATGTAAAAGTAATCTCCGGTCTATTTCACTTACACGACAATCTTAACCAGATTTAGTAAAGTGTAAACGGAAATGAAAAATGGATTTTCGATGCAGATTGAAGGTCTTCATCCAAAGAAAGATTAACCGGAAGGGACTTATCACGCTATTTTAAAACAAGCGGGCCTGGAATAGGTCCGCATCCCTTCTTCAGAAAGGAGAGAAAACAGATGAAAGACAGATACTTGTTTCCCGCAGTGCTGAAATACGAAGATGACAGTATTCTTGTATCGTATCCCGATTTAGAAGGATGTATTACATTCGGTGAGACGGAAGAAGAAGCCTTATTTAATGCTAAAGAAGTTTTAGAAGGTTACTTGTATGTACTGGAAAGAGATAACGTGGAAATTCCAAAAGCTTCAAAGATTAAAGATATTTCTCTTCATGAAGGTGAAACTATTATTTTAGTTGATGTATGGATGCAATTAGTAAGAGATCAGGAAGCTAACAAAGCGGTAAAGAAAACTTTAACTATTCCTAAATGGTTGAATGATATTGCTGAACAGAGTAACGTAAATTTTTCTCATGTGTTACAAGCAGCATTAAAAAAATACTTAGGGATAAGTGACTAAAAGCAATAAAGACTATCTGAAGCCCATTTTGATTCAGATAGTCTTTTATATTGTCTATGATTATTATGAATATATAAGTTAAAAAAGGTTTTGTGTTTACATATTATAGAAGGGTGAGATATGAATGATTTCAAAATAGTGTAAACGGCTTTTCATCGGGCACAAACAGAGAGGCTTCTGTACTGTTATATAGTAAAAATATTTTATTGCGATGAATAATTCACAATTATCTTATTTCAATATTGCACATCGGATAGAAAGTTTCAGGTTATAATTGAAGCATATTAAATATTTCAATGATCAAGGGGGACAACAGATGTTAAGTCAAAGAATCAAGAGCCTGATGGTCAAGGCCATGGTCATGACGCTCATCATTTCATCAGCCACTTTTCTGGCACCAAACCTTGGCGGCGAAGACGGGGAGCTATTTGCTCCGACCCTCGCCATGGCAGCAGAAGCGAGCGGAAAAGTGACGGTCACCTGCAGCACCCTATGGACCTATAGCAGGGCAGACTGGACAGCACGTGCAAAGGTCGTCTATCAGGGCAATTCCTTCAACATCGTTGAAAAGCTGACCGTCTCAGGCAGGGTCATGTACAAGCTGGATAATGGCTTATATATCACCGGGAACACGGCTTATGTATCCGTAAGCAGCCTGTCTGTTGTGGCACCAGTGGTTTCCTCCGGGACCATGGAAACGACAGCAAACCTCTATATGAGAAGCGGACCCGGGTCAGGATACGCAAAGATTAAGCTCATTCCTCAGGGAACAAGAGTGCAGGTGTCCTCTGTGCAGAGCGGCTGGTATCAGGTTACCTATGGTGGAACCACAGGATGGTCCTCGGGCAGCTACCTGAAGGCGGTAACGACAACTCCCGTTCCGGCTGTCACGACATCCTACAAGAGGACGACCGCGAACCTCAATATGCGTAAAGGGCCATCAACGGGCTACAGCATCCTCTCGACCATTCCCAGCGGGATGAAAGTCCAGACCGGATCCGTCGTGAATGGGTGGTACGAAGTTACCTATAACGGAAAGACCGGCTGGGTTTCCGGACAGTACCTCACTTCGCTTTCCAGCACTTATTCGGAGAAGGTGCTCAAAATCCCCTACATCAATCAGTATTCTCCCCTCTATGCACCGATGGGCTGCGAAGGCGCAAGCCTCCTCATGATGCTGCAATTCAAGGGATACACCGGTGTGGGACTAAAAACCTTCTTGGATGGGATGCCGAAAACGGTGAGAAATCCTTTCGGCGGATTCTCCAGCACTCCCTATGCAATCGTCCAGGGAAATCCACCCATCTTCCAGTCCATCTTTCCAATCCCTCTGACAGCGTACGGCAAAACGTACAACGCAAATGTCACCAACTTTTCAGGTTACGGTACAGACCATCTGAAGAGGGAAATTGACAACGGCAATCCTGTTGTTGTCTTTGTAACCAATGCAAACTATGCAACCCCGGTCTGGAAAGTCTATGACATGGGTGACGCGGGAATGGTCAATATGGTGAACAACATGCATGTCATGGTTCTCACCGGATATGATTCAGAAGGGAATTACCATGTGACAGACCCTGCCGGAAGCAGTGCCAGCTACTGGGTAAGCAAATCCAAATTCGAAGCGGCCTACAATGCCTTGAAATGGGCAGTGGTCGTCAGATAAGAAAAATAGCCATTTGTTCAGGAAAAAGGACGGATAACGCTGCTTGATGCTGCGATTCCCGTCCTTTTTCTTTGCCTTGTTTTAAGGTCATGTGGATTTTCGGTGCCATTGTCAGGAGCCTATTCTAAAATCTCGAAGTGAAGGTTAGGAAAGTCAATCATGAACATCCGGCCCTGAAGGATATCGACGGCAAGCAGTCCCATGGCCTTAACGTTTTTGGTGGGAAAGACATCCCTATGCACGATGGGGATGTTCTCCAGGCGGATGACCTGCCTGCCGATGGTAAGTTCCAGGTGATCCGCCACCTGTACCTTTTCCTCCAGTATGCCGTCAACCCCCATGGAGGTGTCCGTCTTTTCCTTTGTCTTTCCGACGAGGGGGAGCATTTGCTGCCCCAGTACGGTCTCGGTGTTTCCCGAATCAAAGCCGAAATACAGGGACTGACCGTCAAAGGTCATCCGGATTAGGGGCATCGTATCCCAAGCCATGTTTGGCTCTGACGGTTGCCCTGAGCTCTGTTCAAGGCAAAGGATATTTTTCCTGAGGTCAATTATCCATCTGAAGTGCTGGATGATGTCCCATCCCAGCAGTCCGGATATTTGCACTGGGTTTCCATCCTCCTCGGATGCGAAATGCAGGGCTTCGTCGGGAAGGACCGCCACGTTCTTGTGGAGCACCTGGGATTGTCCGATCTGAAGGCATTCGACTACATCCATATGACCATGGACCGAACCTCCCGCATTTCCGCTTGCCTGAAAAGTTCTTCCCGTGTCCCGGGTGCCGACTTGACGGGCGACGGATTCACTGATGACCGTGCCCATCCCCCCGGTGTCAAAGACCATGGGAACACGGACACCGTTAAGAAGAACATCCAGCATAATCAGGTTATAGGCCCTTTCCTTTGAAAAGGGCATGGATTCTGAGGTGTCTGTGTAGATGATTTCCATGTTTTCCATCTCTTCCATAGTGTCTCCTCTTTGCGCTTTTTCAAGATTGGATTGTTGAGCCTGTTTTTCTACTCCCTGTTATTGGACTTTTCTTTTTTTATCAGGGGAACCTTCCCGAGGTCCCCTCATCGAAGGTCCACTCCGGCGTAAGCAGGCTGCCTTCCTTGAGCTCGTACCAGGGACTCAGGGCGGGGTCGTTCAGGTTGCGGAGAATCTGGGTTTCCTGAGCCGGCATGTAGCTCTGTGCCAGGATGAAGTAGCTCTTCCCGGTAGTTTGGTCTTTTGCCATATCCACAAGGATAATGGCATGACCGGGAGAACCTCCCTCGATGAAGACATCCCCGACCTGCATGTCAAGAATGTCCACTTTCTCGAGTTCCTTCTCCAGACTGAGGGTACTGGCGAAGGCATGGACCATGTCCATATACTTCCTGAAGCTGTCATAAGAGGTGTCGTTGGAAGACTTCCTGGTCCAGGAGACCTCGTTTCCCGTGATGGTGACGGTATATCCCTTTGACCAGGTCTCGAAGTCACAGAGGAAGCCATTGACAAAGTGGAAGGCGATCTTGTCGTACTCGCCCAGGGCGTAATGGTATTCCCCCTTAAGCCTCATGATCGCATCAGCACACTGCTCCAGGTTTCTCGGGGTGATGTCCTGGTCAACCACAGAGAAGTAGGCACGGTCGGGTTTCTCTCTACCGTCGAAGTAGCTGACCTTTTCCCCGAAGGGTTTTAAAGGGAGGTTTCTCAGGTAGTCCCCGAAGGAACCTTCCTCCAAAGCCACCCGTTCTGCATTTTCAGGGGGAAGGAACCGCTCCTTCAGGGTCATGCCCTCCCAGACGATGAGGGATGGCACTTCTTGGGCAGTCTCGACAGGTTGTTCGGAGGCTGTCTCTTCGGGAAGAGCTCTCCCGAGGGGGGACAGATTTTGGCATGCCCCCAAAGCGAAGGGCATCAGGAGGACCAGGATCAAAGCCATAGGTTTCATCATCTTCTCCTTTTTTTAAGGAATTCGCTCCGGTTACAGGACAAGGAGCGTTCAGGTGTCAGATTCAGTATATCGCGGGCAAGGAAGCCTTTAGTGACAAAACAATGAAAATGAAAACCATTACGCCCTGGATTTTTAGAATTTCTCTTGAAATCTCTTGATTATTTCCTGTAGGAATCTTAGAATGATGACACATAGAGAAGGATGGGGTAGGGATATGGATAGGATTAGGGAAGAACTGAAACATGTGAAAAGAATCGTCATCAAGGTGGGGACGACGACCATCGCCCACAGCAGCGGGCTCATCAATATCTACAGGATGGAGCACCTGGCGAGGATGCTCTCCGACATCAGGAATCGCGGATACGAGGTCGTCCTCGTCTCTTCGGGCGCCATCGGCGTCGGAGCCCAGAGGATGAACCTCAAGGAGAGACCAAGGGACATCAAGGGAAAGCAGGCGGCAGCCGCCGTGGGCCAGGTGGTCCTCATGAACATGTACCAGAGGTTCTTCCAGGACTACAACTATCAGGTCGCGCAGGTCCTTGTGACCAAGCAGCTGGAAACCGACAAGGTCATGAGATACAATGCGAAAAATACCATGGATGAGCTTTTGGAGAACAACATCATCCCCATTGTCAACGAGAATGATACCATTGCCACTGACGAGATCATCTTTGGCGACAACGATACCTTGTCCGCGGTCGTCGCCACATTGGTGGATGCGGAGCTTCTCATCCTTCTCTCCGATATCGAAGGGCTCTACTCCGACGATCCCAAGCTGAATCCGGAAGCCTACCTGATTGACCGGGTGGAGAAGATAGATGAAAACATCCTGAAAATCGCCAAGGATTCCTCGAGCAAGCTGGGAACAGGGGGAATGATCACCAAGATCGGGGCGGCCAGCATGGCAACCGCCAAGGGCATCCATGTCGTTCTTGCCAGCGGCAGCAGAGATGAGGCCATCGAGGAGATTCTCGAGGGCAAGGACGTCGGCACCCTGTTTGTAGGAGGAAAAAAATCATGATCTATGAGATAGGAAAACAGGCAAAGGCGGCATCCAGGAAGCTTGCCCGTCTGGGCACCCAGGAGAAGAATGAGATTCTGCGGGCCATTGGCGAGAACCTCATCCTGAGGAAAGAGGAAATCCTGGAAGCCAACGAAGTGGACCTGCAAAATGGGAAAAGAAGCGACATGTCCGAAGCCCTTTTAGACAGGCTGCTCCTGGATGAAGGAAGGATCACCCTCATGCAGGAAGGCTTCCTGAAGGTGGCCAGCCTGGAAGATCCTGTCGGTGAAATCTTCGAGATGAAGACCATGCCCAACGGGCTCAAGATCGGGAAGAAGCGGGTGCCTCTGGGGGTTGTCGGGATCATCTACGAATCAAGGCCCAATGTGACCGTCGATACCACAGCCCTGTGCCTGAAGTCTTCCAATGCCCTGATCCTTCGGGGAGGCAGCGAAGCCATCGAATCCAACAAGGTCCTGGTCAGGATCATCCAGGATTCCCTGGCCGAGAGAGGGCACGACAAAAATATGGTACAGCTCATCGAGGACCTTTCCTATGAGACCGCCGGGAAGTTCATGAGGATGAACGACTACCTCGATGTCCTGATCCCCAGGGGCAGTGGAAGACTGATCAAGAGAGTTGTTGAGGAGGCGACAGTTCCGGTCATCGAGACGGGGGTTGGAAACTGCCATGTCTATGTGGATGACAGTGCTGATTTCGAGATGGCTTTGAACATCATCGTCAATGCCAAGACCCAGAGGACAGGAGTCTGCAATGCGATGGAATCCCTGATCGTCCATGAAGGCATCGCCAGGGACTTCCTTCCCCAGCTAAAAGAGGTCATGGACCGTCATCGTGTCCGTGTCATGGCGGACCCGGAAGCCTGCGCCATCGTTCCTGGATTTGAAAAAGCAAGTGAGGAAGACTACGCAAAAGAGTATCTTGACCTCGCCATGTCCCTAAAGATTGTCAAAGATTACAAGGAAGCTGTGGCCCATATCGACAAATACGGGACCGGCCATTCGGAGGTTATCATCACGGAGTCCTATGCCCATGCGATGGAATTTCTCGACGAAGTGGATGCGGCGGCCGTCTATGTCAACGCCTCCACGAGATTTACCGACGGTTCCGAGTTCGGCATGGGCGCAGAAATGGGTATCTCCACCCAGAAGCTCCATGCGAGAGGCCCTGTGGGACTGAAAGAACTGACAACAACAAAATACATCATCTTTGGTCAGGGCCAGGTCAGAAAATGACCGGGGGGCAAAAGGCCATCCCGGGGGAATGCCTTTTATAGCAATTAAAGAATACGCTCTCGCATATTTCAATAATATGCGGGAGCGTATGATTTTTATTGCCTATCTATGATCATCAGGGTTTTAGATTATTAAATTCCTTTTCTTTAAGAAGTCTCCTTGCGGATTCTTGGAGATAATCCGAAGTGGGTCTTATTCCTCCTTCCAGGAGTCGGATAAGAAAGATGGCCCCTTGAAGAGAGGAGAGGTGGGAATGCTGTTCGTAGACATTGGAATATTTTCTAACGACGAGGAAAGAGGATTCTCCCAGACGGAGGACCTTGAATTTCCGGTTGTAGTAGACAACTCTTGACATTATTACAACCCCCTATGTTATTAGAATATTCTGTTTACACCTTTATTATAGCAATATAACTTTCTATTTTGGTTACAAAGCTGTTAATAATCTATGACTTAAATCACCTTGAGAATTGCTCTTGTCCATGCTTTTTAACATCGCGAGCCTGACACGAAGGTTTAAACTACATAAAATCATCATTTTTGATGCAGGTCAATTTTCTATCGTTTACCCTGTAGTATACTGAAGGAAATCACGAGAAGAAAACGGGGGAGGTAGCTATGGTCAGCTTGAAAGACAGTGTGGACGAAATTGTGAGGAAGCACCCGGAAGCTGTGGATATTTTAGTCGGACTGGGGTTTTCGGATATCGCCAATCCCCTGATGCGGAGCACCGTGGGGAAGTTTATGACGCTGCCCAAGGCGTCAGGCATGAAGAAAATTCCCTTGGAGGAAATCCTCCGGGCGTTTTCGGAAAAGGGGATTGAGGTCATGGTCTGAAACGGGGTTGAACCTCACGGGAAAATGGGAAACAGAAGAAAATCAAATGCGTAATAAATGGAGGAAGCAATGAGTAACGTAATCAACAACAGGGAACAATCTGACAGCAACACAAGCAAAAGACAGGCACTCCTGAGGGGGATGATCCTGAAGCTCCACGATGGCGTGGATCCGGAGGTGGTCAAAGAAGAATTCAATGAGAATTTTTCAGGGGTCTCTTCCTATGAGATCTCACAGATGGAACAGAGCCTGATCGAGGAAGGGATGGAAGTTGCTGCAATCCAGAAGCTTTGTGACGTCCATGCTGAAATCTTCAAGGGTTCTGTGGATGAGGTCCATACGGTATCCAGAGAAGAAGAGAGCATTGGTCATCCCATAAGGGTGCTCAAGGAGGAAAACTACGCCTTGAAGCTGCTCATCGACGAGGATATCCTGCCCAAGCTGGAGGTTTATCTCAATCATCCCGAGGCACCGGTGAAGAACAAACTCCTATCGGACTTCAATCTCCTTTGGGATATCGACAAACACTACGTCAGGAAAGAGAATATCATCTTTCCGTACATGGAGAAATATGGGATCAGCGCACCGCCCAAGATCATGTGGGGCGTGGATGATGAGATCAGAGCGGAGTACAAGGCACTTAGAGAACTGATTGCAGCGGACAAGAAGGATGAGACCAGGGAGAGGGCATATCCGTTCCTGGAAAGGATAAAGGAGATGATCTTCAAGGAAGAGCAGATCCTCATGCCCATGATCCTCGAAAAATTCACCGAGGACGAATGGCTGGAAATAGCCGATGACAGCGAAGAAGTCGGCTACTGTCTCGTGTCCCCGGAAGGGAAATGGACGCCTGACCGGATTTCCTTCATCGGGAAAAAGGAGAAGAAAGACGCACCAGAAAATGGAAATATCAGATTCGGGATCGGTTTCCTCACAGTCAGGGAGCTGGAAAAGGTGCTGAACGCTCTTCCCGTGGACATCACCTTCATCGATGAGAAGGATACGGTCAAGTACTTCAATGTCGCGAAGGAGAGAATCTTTGCCAGGACAAAGTCCGTCATCGGACGGACCGTGCAGAACTGTCATCCGCCCCAGAGCGTGAAGACGGTGGAGAAGCTCCTCGCGGATTTCAAGGCAGGAACCAAGGACCAGGAAAGCTTCTGGATCAACTCCAGAGGAATGTTCATCCTGATTTCCTACTATGCCATCCGGGATGACCAGAGCCGCTACATGGGAACCTTGGAAGTCACCCAGAATGTCAAGTCCATCCGGGCGCTGGAAGGTGAGAAAAGAATCCTCGCAGACTAGGCCTCATGGGGTCTGCATAGGTGAACTTCTCATATCAGAATACACAAGAATGGGCCTGGAGATATTCCAGGCTCTTTTTCTTGGGATAAAAGTGGGGGAATCTTGCTGCTTATCCGGTGAGGCAGAGAAAAGTTTGAGGGAGGACAGTGAAAATCCATATCCTTGGCCAAAAAAGGAAGAAAGTAAGATATAATGAAAGGAAAGAAAAAGCGTCTACCCAGGCATGAGGAGGAATTTTGATGAATAACGCAGACAGGCAGTATCTGGAGATTGTGAGGGATATTCTGGACCATGGATACTATGACAATAATCGGACAGGGGTGAGCACATACAAGCTGCCCCACAGAATCATGCAGTTCGATCTGGAACGGGAATTCCCCATTCTGACTTCGAAGTTCGTCGGATTCAAGACCGCCGTCAAGGAACTCCTGTGGATTTACAAGGACCAGTCAAATTCAGTCCTTAAGCTCCAGGAAGAAAATGTCCACATCTGGGATGACTGGATAAAGGAAGATGGAACCATCGGGACGTCCTATGGATGGGTCGTCAGGCAATATAACCAGGTGGACAAGCTCATCTCTTCCCTGAAGAACAATCCGCAGGACAGAAGGATGATCATGAGCCTGTGGCAGATCCCCCATCTTGAAGGGGGTTCTCTCTATCCCTGCGCCTTCATGACCATGTGGGATGTGGCGGACGGACGTCTCAACTGCATGCTGGTCCAACGGTCCGGGGACATCCCGCTGGGAATCCCTTTCAACATGACCCAGTATGCCGTCCTTGTCCATCTCATCGCCCAGGTCACAGGCCTGAAGCCTGGACTTTTCACCCATGTCATCAATAATGCCCATATCTATGAGAATCAGATCGAGGGAATGAAAGAGCAGCTACATAGGGGGGAAGCCCCTGAGGCGCCGGTGCTCTGGATCAATCCGGAAATCAAGGACTTTTATGACTTTACCATCGAGGACATCAAACTCGTAGACTACCGGCACCTTGGGAAAATCGCCATGGAGGTGAGTGTATAATGCTGAACCTGATTGTGGCCACGACCTTTGACGGGGTCATCGGCAAAGACAACAAGCTCATATGGAGGATTCCGACAGACCTGAAGTACTTCAAGGAGAAGACGCTGGGAAAAAAGATCATCATGGGGCGAAAAACCTTTGAAGCCCTCGGGAAACCCCTCCCAGGGAGGGAGCATATCGTATTGACGAGAGACGCTGCTTACAAGGCACCCGAATCTGTACGAATCATCCATTCCGTAGAAGAAGTGGAACCCTACATCAGCTCCGAAGAGGAAGTCTTCCTCATTGGCGGAGGAGAACTCTTCACCCTTCTTTTTGATCGCTGCCACAGGCTGTATATCACGTGGATTGACAAGGAATACGAGGGGGACACCTATTTTTCTCTCCTGAAACTGAAGGACTATGAAGAAGTGAGCTCAAGTGAGGCCTATGACGAGAAGTCGGATACCCATCTGATCTTCAGCGTCTATGAGAAGCTTTAGGAAAGGCTCTGTTTGAAATCTGTGCTGAAAATGGAATGTTGTTTAAAAATTTAATATAATATCAATATATAGAGTTAGAGGTTATTACGCATTTGTAGCATAAGACGAAGCAATGATTATTTAATTATGGCTTATGAGGGGTAATCATGCGAGGAGGTAACAAATTGAAAAATAGAATATACTTCGAAAAATTTCTTTCTGATGATGAATCTCATTATTTTTTAGATGTAGCTACTAACGAAAAAGTAGCGGTAATGAATTATGGAAGAGTGTTTACATTTGAAGAAGCCAAACAGATTTACGAAGGTATGCTGAAAATTAATAGATTACATGAAAGTTTTGGATATTTTAAGGTGTTTCTAAAGGATACAAGTACGTATATAGGATTAGGTGCACTGGTGGTTGATGATGATTTACTTGAGGGTGAACTTGAATATATGCTTTTGCCTGAATATTGGGGGCAAGGCTACGGAAACGAAATTGCCGAAAAATTATTAAAAACAGCTGAATCCACAAAGAGTATAGTGCGAATTGAAGCAATAATAGACCCTAATAATATAGGTTCAAAGAAAATATTATTAAATAATTGTTTTGTTTCAAGCAAACTATCTGAAAACTTCGATAATGGTTCTATAGTAGAAATATTTAGTAAAGAAATAATACATTCTATACAATGAATTTTTAGCGAATCGCAGGATTATAATTGCATATACCGTCATCTTTCAACATTGCGAAACAAAAGGGATTCAATCGAATCCCTTTTACTGTGCCTAAATTTCAACACTATTCACAAACAGAGCCTTAGGAAAAGGATAGACCTGAAGAAGAGCATAAGAAACCTGCCCAGGAGAAGAAATTTGTCTTTGGAGGGGAAAGATGAAAAACAAGATCTTGCTAGAGATTGCAAAAACTCAGTTTGACCTGTCCTTTTCTTAGCTTGAAAAAATGATCGACCAGTGTCCGGAGGACCTGTGGAACGAGAAAAAAGGGGGCTTTGTCTTTTGGCAGCAATTGCTCCATGCCTTCACCGGGGTCAACTTCTGGATGAGGCTGCAGATTGGGCTTTTTGTAGAACCTTTTACAGGCAGGAAGGTGCATTTGGAATTGGACCAGGATCCGGAAGAGCAGCTGACCAAAGGAGACCTGCTAAGGTACAAGGATGATGTCAAGGCGATGGCGGAAGCCTTTTTCGAAGAGAAGGACGATGACTCCCTTGGAGAGGGTGCTTTGGTCTGCGACAAGATCAGTAATCTGGATGTCATCTTCATGCAGGTCAGGCACATCCAGTATCATGTCGGACATTGCAACAGCATCCTGCGGGAAAATGCCAGAGAGGCCGTGGCATGGATTGACTACTACGGAGAATGATGTGGCGGGACCTTCCATATTCGGGCATTTCCCATTCGGTGGAGCGGGAAAAGACAACTTCTGCCGGAACCAAATAAAGCTATACCCACGGCGGGTACGGCTTTATTTGTTTGGGAATAATTGTCGATCAGGGCTATGCTTTTATTTTGCCGTTCTGCTCCACGCGCTTGTCATAGACAAGACTGATGAAGAGGAACGCTACGGTAAACCAGAAAGCGCCATAGAGGAAGACGATGTTGTATCCGACGTTGTCGATGAAGAAGCCAAGGAGAGGAGGAGATACGATGTTCGCAATGGAGGAGAAGAGATAGTAGACGCCGGTATAGGTTCCAAGTCGTCCCAAGGGACTCATGTCGGCAACCAGCGGATAGGAGTTGATGTTGATGGAAGCCCATGCAAAACCGATTCCGAGGAACAGGATCCTAATGTATAGAAGCATGTTGTCTGTTCCTGGCTTCAGGAAGAATACCCCCAGCATCATGACAATGACAAGTGCGACGCCGACGCGGATCGTGTTCTTCTTTCCAAACTTCGTTCCGAGGAGTCCTGCTGGAATGGCAAAGATCAGGAAACTAAGAGAGATGAAGGACAGGGTCATGGTCGCATCTGAAATCGCAATCCCCAGGTAATTCTCACTGTATCTTGTAAAGAAGGTTTCCACGCCGTTGTATCCGATAAACCAGCTGCAGATGGCGAAGAGGAGGAAGGTCGTGTTTTTGTCGCTAAGGGCAATCTTGAGTCCTTGCAACAAGTTTCTCTTCTCTTCTGCCTTCTCGTAGTTGATGACGTCGCGGTGTTCCTTGATTTTCACAAAGAGAACAATGAAGGAAAATAGGATGAGGAATGCGGAAAGGAGGAAGGGATAGTCCTCGTTGATGTCATAGAGCTTTCCCCCGATGAAGTAGGCGATGAGCGATCCTATACCCCCCATGAAGTTGATGATGGAATTGGACTTGGACCGGTTTTCCGTGGGTGTGATATCCGGCATCAGTGCAATGACCGGAGAACGGTAGATGCTCATGGAAAGGTTCATGAAGACCAGGGCGAAGATCAGCGCCCACATGGAATTCGTGTTCGGGATGAGGAACATGAATAGCGCTGCCAGCGGCATCCCCACCATGATAAAAGGCATCCTGCGTCCGAATTTCGTATTGATCTTGTCAGAATAGAAGCCCACCGTAGGCTGAATGAATAAGGCCAGGTAGTTGTCGATGGTCATGATGAATCCGATGAGCACAGAGCTTGTGAGAAATTTTCCCAGGAGCAGCGGCATAAAGGCGTTGTAGACACTCCAGGTGATGCTGATGGCGAAAAATCCGAAGCCCAGGATAAAGGTCTTCTTGTAATCCAGTTTTCTTTCCATAAAGATCAGCTCCTTAACATTTTGATGAGTTCAAGGGGTCTGTCGGTAATGATGCCGTCTACACCCATCTTCTGGAAGCTCTTTGCCAGTTCTCCGTCATTGACGGTCCAGACATTGACCTTGAGGTCCATCTTATGGCAGTCTTCCACAATAGGTCCACAGATGACGGCTTTTGAAGGATGGATCGCATAGGCATCGAAAGTCTTGGCATAGTTGAAGGGCTCGAAGATCCCTTCCGCATAGAGCGGGGCAACTTTGGCATGTGGATTGAGCTTCTTGATTTTTGCGATGGAATAGTGGTTGAAGCTGGAAAAGATGACTCTGTCCAGGAATCCCCTTTCGGTAACCTTGGCCAGGGCTTTCTCCTCGATGTCCGGATACATGACGAAACCCATCTTGATCTCGATGTTCAGGACCATGTTCGTGCCTTCCAGGAGGTCAAGAAGTTCGTCGAGGGTCGGAATCCTTTCTCCTCGAAACTGCTCGCCTTTCCAGCTTCCGAAATCGAACTTCAGCAGTTCCTCATAAGTCAGGTCCCTGACCATGCCTTTTCCGTCGGAAACCCTGGAAATCTCCTCATCATGGGTGATGACGAGAATCCCATCACGAGTGACATGGATATCGGTCTCGATGCCGTCTGCACCGGTGGCAATGGCAGCCTTGAAGGAGGTCAGGGTGTTTTCAGGGTAAAGAGATGAATACCCCCTGTGTGCATAGATTAGCATCTGTTTTCCTCCACTTCTTGGGGATGTCCTCTGACCACTTCTGAATCCTTAGGGCTTCCCGATTTTTCTTTATCTATATTATACTATTATCCATATTCTATTGTTATAGTTATTCCTATATTTATTTCAAAAAGGTGATAAATTTTAGTCAGTTTTTGAGATACAA
>ENA-OFCF01000099-OFCF01000099.1-metagenomes-genome-assembly--contig:-NODE-99-length-42904-cov-14.810147_pt1 | contig 42904 bp, 35 predicted proteins | sample MGYA00153387_OFCF01 | MGnify analysis MGYA00153387 | reverse complement strand
AATAAGTCTCCCAATTCTGACACGATCGACGCGCGATCGCCACTCCGAATCGCGTGTACCGCCTCATAAGCTTCCTCGACGATGTATGGTGTCAAACTCTCAGGTGTCTGCGCCAAGTCCCAAGGACAGCCCCCATCAGGATCTCGCAATTTGGCGACAACATCAATTAATTCTTTGAGCGTGGTGAGGATTGGATTAGGGTCAAGATTTGTCATATAGTCAGATCTAGTTAGTATGAAGAAATTTGCTGGTTGCCCTACCGGAAAGCGATCGTTTAAGCAATCGAGCAGAAAGTCACGTTAAGGTAGGATTTATGGCGAACCGACTAATTCCGAGATAATTGGTGCGTGGTCGGAGTTACCATTATCTCCGGTATAAGTGTTCGCAACTTTAAACATCTTACTGACAAAAATATGGTCGATCGGAATGTTTAGAAAAGGGAGTAGGAGTCGTGGCAGATTGACAGTAGTGGAAGGACGAATCCAGGTGGGCAAAATGCCAAAACCAGAGCGCGTATTATGTAGGGAAGCTTTGTTGATGAATTGTTGATAGTAGGGAGACCAGGGTGTAAGATTAAAGTCTCCCATCAGAATTGTCGGTCTATCTTCATATTGCAGATGATTTACTAGTGCACTGAGCTGTTGATTTCGGCTGGTAAATCTATCTAATTTAACTGGAACTTGTGGATGTGTGCCAATAATTTGGATTTGTTGATTTTGGTATCTGATATGAGTTACAAGATTGGTAGCATTACTTCCTGGAAATTTCTGACCACTACTATCTTGGAGGGGAAGTTTACTAAATACGGCTAGACCACCCCCTGGCGACTGAAAACTATAAGGGAACCGATCCTTTACCCTTGTTTCAATATTTTTTTTCATTGTTTGGTCGATTTCAACAGTTAAAACTAAATCTGGATTCGCAGATATAATACTATTAACTAAGCGAGCGACCTCAGAGTTTTCAATATGAATATTAAAAGTCATTACCCTTAATATATGAGTCTTATCTAGAGTCATCCGTTGATTTGGTAAATACCAATTTGCTAATTCTAGCCCATTGACTACTAAAGTAAATAGTAGAATAAATAGCGTAATCCGAGATCTAATTTTCTGGACTGGCAGTAGAATTACAACGACTGGAACTAAGAGCAGCGTTACCCAAAAATAATAAACTTGAAAATGGGTGAGTAACTCTAATGGAAACTTCCAGAATAAAAATCGACCAAGAGTAAAAAATACACTGATAATCGATAATAATAGTAACCCTTTATCAAGAATCATCATTTATCACTTTTGGGCTGTAATCTGGTTGACTAGCCAATAGCTTCCCATAGTAAAGGCAAGCTTGGCAACTCTAACAGCGATTTCGATCGCCAAGATATAGCGATCCTAACTCAGATTCCTGGTATCAAATACTGGTGCGTTACGGCAGCAGCCCAACACACCCTACATCTGTCAACTGTCAACTGTCAACTGTCAACTGTCAACTGTCAACTGTTTAAACTCTGTCTGGTTGTGCGGCGGGTAAAGGCATTCCAAACATCTAATTCAGCCGCAGAACGCCCTAAGAGCCTCGATCGCAGATCGTCGCTGAGTCCCTGTACATGGCTAAAATCTGCCCCAGCAATGCTGCTCAAATGCTCTAGTTCGATCCCAGTCAAATCGGCAGCCCGTAGATCGGTACCTTCTAAATTTACCCCATTCAACCGCGCATGACGCAGGGAAGCACCAGTAAGATATGCTCTCTGGAGCGTTGCACCACTCAATCGGGCGTTTTGGAGATTGGCACCTGTCAAGTCTGCGCCGCTGAGATAGCTACCCAGTAGATTTGCGCCACTGAGATCGGCATCGCGGAGATTAGCTGTGTTGAGATAGGCACCGTTGAGGATTGCCCCAGGGCCGATCGCGCCTGATGATTTGTAGGCAAATCCTGCTGCCCAAATGGTATGATGATTATATCTGGCTACCTGTAATTTAGCTCCAGTTAAGTCTGTCCCAGTCAAATTTGTATCGTACAATTGCGATCGATTGAGATAAGCTCCCGCTAGGTTGGCACCACTTAAATCGGCATGGCTGAGATTGGCTCCCCGTAAGTCTGCACCGCTCAAATCTGCACCACTAAGATTAGCTCTACTAAAATCAGCTCCGATCGAGTTTAACCCCTTGAGGTTGACCAACTGTAACTGAGCATCACTAAAATCGACTCGATACAAATCTAACTGTGCGAGCGATTGTCCAGCACGGATGGCTGCTAAAATTTCTGAAGGTGCGATCGCCGAATCGTTCACAGTTGCTTTATTTAACTCGTTATTAATAAACTCTATATTGTATCGGTAAGTTTAGGCAATCAGTCGATCGATCTGGGTGAGGTGCAACTGTCAACTATCTGTCTTTTCACAGCCAGATCTGGAGATCCCCTCCAGGGCGCGAGAGCAACTCTCAACTGCTTGCACTGAGCGTAGCCGAAGTGTCAACTCTCAACTGTCAACTAATTTAAACATGTCAATAATTGCGCCGATGACGATGATGGACTTCTTTCGCAAGAGCGAGGGAACTTGGCTTACCCTCCGCGCAGTACATCATTTCGATCTGGTGGATGATGAGTCGGGAGAATCTAATTTGATCGTGCAAGTTGTCGCCCAAAGCGATCCAAAAGTTGCGGCGATCTGCGAGCAGCAATCGATCGATCCTGCCCGTGCGATGGGTGGGGGGCGATTTATGTGGCAAGCTAATCTAGATGATGAGCCGCCTAATGCCGATTATGGTGCGGTGCTAATTGATGTACCAGATGATGAGAGTAAACTATCTGGAAAGTTGATTCGAGATCGTGGTTATGTCGAAAAGATTCCCGTAATCTCTCGTTATTGGTTTGGTAAAGATGGGATTTTGACGATCGATACTGAATATGATAATAATCAGGGACAAGAACGCTGCTGGTTTATCACAGATGACTTCCGCGTGCGCGTCAGCAGTGTCCGAATGACAAATGGGGTAAATCTTACCACTTACTGCTCGGAGCGACGCTGTATCAGCGATCGTACCCTAGCGGCAATGATCGATCGAAATCTGGCTAGAGTCTAGCTCAGAGTCAATCTGATTTTCTGAATCGATCGAGCAGATTGGTAATTGGAGTAGTCAACCAACTTAGATTTTTTTGCCGATCGAACTTTCGCAAGAAAGCTCCATAAGTTCTCAATTTAATCGGTGAATTTTTATTGATGTCGCGTTTGCGATCTTGTTTTTTGGGATTGCGAAAAAACTCTCGATCTTGACCGATAATTAGTAACCCATGAATCCGCTTGGGATCGACTCGATCGACCAATTTATTAGAAATCAAAATTCGCTCTAAATTACTAGTGCAAAAATTAAGTCGCTCGAACGATCGTTTAGCTATTGTCGTCAGTTGGAGGTCGTCATTCCAAGTCTGCTCTTGCGATCCTGCATAAATAATCGCGTACCAACTCATCCCTTTTTTCTCATGATAACAACCACAAATATAGTCGGGGCGATTGATATCGCTCAGGATAAGATTGGTCGATAAGAAATAAATTTGATGATAATCAATATAGCCTTGTTTGAGTAAGTAAGCACACAGAGAGATATTTTGGTCGAATAATCCTTTGATTTCGTTAACTTTACTATTGCGGCTAATTTTGGTGGCTAATGTAGCAATCTCTTGTCGGCAGGCTCGATCGGGATCTACTTGAAATGGTTGAAGGTGTTTTAAAGACATGGGTAAACTAGTTGACAGTTGACAGTTCGTGGTTGTCTTTAATTATGCCCAGTTACCGCTCGGTTATTGAGGTAGATCCTACTGAAATTGATTGTAAGTACATCGATAGTTAACAGCGCAATATCGACAATGAGTACCAGGATGAGGGGGAAATAATCGATCGAAGCAATCCGTACTGAGGTGATATTCTTGAAGTTGCTGTTGGTGTAATTTGGCAATTTGGGCTAATTTGTGGGCGATGTGGGCTAATCGATCGCTAGTGGCGGTAATGAGCGCGGAGCTAGTCATCGTCTCCAAATTATAGAAAGAAGCAACCAGATCGAGATCGGGGTAAAGATAACTACAAGCTAAAAGATATACATCTGCTTGCCGCAGATCTGGAGCGGCAAGTCCTGTTTTAAAATCGATGATGTGAAGGCGTTTTTCGCGCGCCCGAATAATACAATCAAAGGCGGCAAATAGCTGAAAATGGTAGCCTTCGACTTGCAATGAGATCGGGGGTGGAATTGGTTCATCACCACGATTTAGGACTAAAATATCTCGATCCAGCAACCACGGTTCGGCTTGATACTGGCGCAGAATTTGCATCACTCGATCGCGTACGGTCGCAATTTCATAATATAGGTACAATCGATCGGCGACACGTTCGCACCCGCGTGGATGCTTGAGCAGGAGTGGATCTTGATGAAATTCATACACTCCTTGTTGCGCTAATTTCCCCACCTTTTGCCAGATTGTGGCGGTGACTGGGGCTGTTTGTGGCGCATCGCTTCGTGCTGTTTGAGTCCATCGCAACCCTCGCTGCATCTGACAGTGCGTATCTTCCCAACCCAATGCAGGTTCAAATTGCGACCATAAATGATAGCTGGCAAAGTCCATGATAGTCGATCGTTGATAGTTGACAGTTGACAGTTTCAGCCAATTTTAGAGCTTCCCAAAACTACCCTCTACCCTCTACCCAAGTTATTGTTCTTCGCTAGAGCGGCGACGGCGCGAACGACGGGGACTCTCTGGAGTACTGCTACTGTTGCTTGCTTCCTCTGAGCGAGAACGCCGCGAGCGACGGGGACTGTCTTGGGAAGAGCTATTTGTTTCCTCCGAGCGACGAGAGCGACGAGGACTGTCTTGGGAAGAGCTATTGGTTGTCTCCTCGGAACGACGACGAGAGCGACGAGAGCGACGGGGGCGATCCTCAGAATTGGTATTAGTTTGGTCGTTGTTGTCGCCATCTTTGGCAGGAGCGGCGAGAGTGCGCTGATAGCGGGGATGGATGGGATCGAGCTTGAGTTCGGGTTTGCGTCCGCTGAGATTGTCGGGACGGGGGGGGAAATCTTGGGGGGGGAAATCTTTGACGGCAGTAGTCATGAACCGCGACCAGGCGTAGGCAGCGGTACTACTGGCATTACCCGTGGGTTGGTTGTTATCGTTACCCAGCCAGACTCCAGTGACTAGTTGGGGGACAAAGCCGATGAACCAGAGGTCGCGCTCTTTGTCTGTGGTTCCGGTTTTACCCGCTACAGGGCGACCGATTTGGGCGGAGGTGGCTGTACCTTCATTGACGACTCCACGCATCATCCAGGTCATAATTGCGTTAGTTCCAGGTTCAAAAACTTTGGTGGGTTGGGGTTTATTTTGATAGAGGATTTCACCTTTTTGGTTGATGACTCTAGTGATGCCATGAACTGGACTGTGGACACCTCGGGCGGCAAAGGTACTATAGGCACTGGTTAGCTCTAGTAAGTTAACTTCTAACCCACCTAAAGCTAGAGAATAAAATGGTTCGAGTTTGGATTCGATGCCCATTTTTTTGGCATTATCAATTACAGGTTGCCAGCCAGTATCGATCAGGATTTTGATCGCGATGATGTTGACTGAATTAATCAGTGCATCGTGCATCGTGATGTATCCCTTAAAGTTTTTGCCCGCGTTTTTGGGCTTATAACCATCGACATCAAATGGGGCATCGAGATAGGATTTATTGGGACTGATCCCACCAGCGATCGCGGTAGCATAGACGATCGGTTTGAAGGTCGATCCAGGTTGGCGTTTGGCTTGAGTGACGCGGTTGAATTGGTGGGTTTCAAAGTCAGTGCCGCCGACCATCGATCGAATCCCGCCCGTGCGCGGATCGATACTTACCATCGCTGCTTGTCCGAAGGAACCCCGATTATTTTTGACGGTGGAGTTGACGATTTCTTCGGCTTTAGTTTGCCACTCTGGATTGAGGGTGGTTTCGACGATCAATCCACCTTGCTTAATTGCTGCGGCAGAGACCCGTTGGGGTAGTTCTTGCTCGATGTATTTGGTAAAGTACCGCGCTGCTTGTTCTTCCCGTTTGAGAGGGCTGCGTTTGGGTGTGAGGGCTTGGGCTTTGGCTGTTTTTGCTTCGGCAACCGTGATGAATTTGGCATCTACCATCCGATCGAGTACCAGGTTGCGGCGTTGCTTGGCAAATCTAGGATTGACAAATGGCGAATATTTATTAGGCGCAGGTGGCATGGCGGCGAGGGTAGCCATTTCTGCTAGTGTGAGTTGGTCTACAGTTTTGCTGAAGTATACCCAGGCAGAATCGGCGACTCCGTAGGTACCTTCGCCGAGATAGACGAGGTTGAGATAGCGTTCGAGGATCTGATCTTTGGTGAGTCCTTGAGTCAATCTTTGGGCGAGGCGAACTTCTCGCAGTTTGCGCCAGAAACTCCGCTCCTGGTTGAGGTACACCATCCGCGCCAACTGTTGATTGATGCTACTTGCGCCTTCGACTAAGTTTTTGGACGTGACGTTCTGGACTAGTGCCCGCGATACCCCTTTGTAGTCTACGCCGTCATGTTCGTAAAAGCGACGGTCTTCGATCGCTACAAAGGCTTTTTTGAGCTTGTCGGGCATCTGCCAAGTTTTGAGTGTCTCGCGGGTGGCGTTGCCCGTTTGGAGCAGAATACTCCCATTCAATCCTTTAATGGTAATCGTGCCGGGACGAACGTAACTGAGGGCATCTGCTGGAGCATACTGACTGACACTGCGATCGATAAATACCCAAGCTCCCACCAGACCGAGTAATCCTAATGTTAGACCAGAACCAGCCCAGAATAATCGATTTTTGTAGAGTGGTTTGGCACCTTGGAATGGTTTGGCGAGGGTAGCACCGATCCGGCCGAGCGCACTGACAGGGGTAGCAGTGTGCTCGACAGTAGTTACAGTCGGACTTTCGGCTGTTTGTGGGGTAGCTGACGGGCGATTTTTTGGGGCGGGGGTAGTGGGAGCTGAAGGGGATACTCCTTGGCGATTGGGTGCCACATTCTCCGCAATGTGGGGTGGTGTGGGTGTCGAGTTGGGATTAGTTGGGTAGAGATTGGCAGCTATATCTGTCTTGGAGGCATGAATTCCAGAGATTCTACGGCGTTGAGCCTCAAGGCTGATGCCGCGCTCCACACCCTCAAAATTGGGATCGCCAACTGGTTGACGCGGCTCACGAGGCTTGCCTGCGCTAGTGGGCAGCAATTTTGTGGATAGTTTCCTTAACCTAGCGAATAAATTTAACACGTCAACTCCTAATGTAAACCTAGCGGCGATCGATCCGATTCAATAGCGATTGCTGTTTTAAGATAATAGCAATCTGTTGTGGTGCGAGGATCGCTAATCACTCGATCGCTGTTGGCACGCTAATGTTAATTGAGCATCATAGCGTACTGAGGGATTACTGGGGAATACTAATAATAACTCTGAAAAATCAGTCATCACAATTATACTAGACATCTTAATTGTTAAGCACTTAACCACGATTGTCTGGATCGTCCTATTTTCCCTCATTATGAACAACGATCTTCACTATCTGACGGCTGTTGACCCACAACGTAATTCGATCGGTAGATTTCAGTACCTGAGCTGGGGTGAGTTTACTGGTACTGTGGATGTTACAGTCGCCTCGGGACAAGCGTGGGAGATCGTATTTTACCAAGGACAGATCGTCTGGAGTCTCGATCTGGCTCACCCAAATCGACTGTGGCAAAGGTTGCTTGGCACTCATGTTGGTTATCAGCATCTGGGCATCGATTTGTTATCTCAGGCGGCAGAGCATAGTCCCTGGTTGGGATTTGAGCAAAGGAGAGCAACCTGCTGGCATTATCAAGGAGCGATCGCGTTGATGAAATTAGCCGAAATTCAACCATCAGCACTCACCGCGATGTTAACTACTGCGGCACGAGAGACACTTTTTGACTTACTCCAGTATAGTCAAGGACAAAAGTTGACTTTTCGATCGCAGGCAGAAATTTTTGCCGAGCGTCCGCCGCTGCTGGTTGACACTGAAGATGCGATCGCCCAAGCCGAGCTAATGTGGCAAGAGTGGCATACTCAAAAATTAGGTAATATTTCACCGAGTAAAACTCCAGTAATCCGACATCCCGTCCAACTATATCGTCAAACTACACCAATCATTTATCAAAATTTAGTGCAGGTGATTACAGGTAAGCGGACATTGCGGGAAATTGCCGCAGAGATCGATGAAGATTTGTTATTGTTGACGCGATCTTTGACTCGTTATATCCAAACTGGCATCATCGAGTTAATCGATCTTCCCGATCTTAAATTATCTCAAATTGGGGATAGAGTCCTGCCTATTGGTAAAACTTATCAGCACGATTCTCCAAAGGAGAGGCTACGCCAACGACCGATCGGTGGGAATCCTTCGACACCACCAAAACTCGCCCAATCTAAATTAGTAATTTGTATTGACGATAATCCAGAAGTTTGCGAAAGTATGAGAGCGATCGTCACTGATGCTGGTTATCGATTTATCGCCATTCAAGATGCTACTCAGGCTTTACCAAGATTGCTTGAAAATAAACCAGATCTAATTTTTCTCGATTTGATTATGCCGAAAGTTAATGGCTATGAAATTTGCGGACAGATTCGGCGAGTTTCTACTTTCTCTCAAATCCCTATTGTCATTTTGACAGGTAAAGATGGGTTACTCGATCGAGTTCGCTCCAAGGTCGTTGGTGCTTCTGAATTTATCTCTAAGCCAATTACCAAACACGCGATCGTTGCATCATTAACTAAATATCTCACTGTCTCAGCCAAAGAATCATAAATAGAGTTAAATATTCGAGTCTCAACTATTAACTGTCAACCGTCTACTGCCAACTGATTAATCATGAATGACTCGCATATTCAAGCACAAGCTTATAGTTACTTTTTAGCTGAAGCACCAGAATTGCTCCACACGATCGAGCAAGAAATTCTGACGCTACCTCAGGAGCATACCACTGCCAAGGTACATAATCTGATGCGGGCACTACATACGCTCAAGGGTGCCGCAGCCAATGTCGGATTGGCGACAATTGAGCGAATCGCTCATGATTTTGAGGATCTGACGCGAGTCTTTTATGACTTAGAAGTAACGATCGATCTGTCGATTCAAACTTTACTCTTGGATGGATATTCAGGATTGCATGAATGTTTAACTGCTCAAATTAACAAACGCGAGATTAATGAGTTAGCAATCATCGAGCGAATCGCCGAAACACTCGAACAATTAAAATTAAAACTAGGCGATTGGAGTGAGGCAGATATTGCACTACCCACATCGATCGAGTTAGGCTTTGATATTATCGCTTCAATTTTTGAAACTACGATTCAGGAACAGATCGATGAAATTGTTACTGTCATTGCTACTCAAGATCCCAGTCAAATTAAAGCATGTCTTTGCAGTGTTACCGATATCTGTGTCAGTCTTGCCGAATCCTTTGAATTACCTGGCTTTTTGGCAATTAATCAGGCAATTATTGCCGCAATTTCCCATCATCCCACTCAACTCGATCGGATCGCCTTATTAGCTCTAGTCAATATTCAACAAGCTCAAACTGATGTATTAGCAGGCGATCGCACTCTTGGCGGTACTATCTGTGCGGAGCTGGCTAATCTGGCTCAAGATCGGGCTGTAGTAGCAGATGTTGCTCAAATCGAGGTTAGTCACCCGATCGAGATTATCGCCAGCGGTGAAGCCGAATTGACCGGATTCAAAGCATTTTTGATGAGCGAAAAGTTCCGCAAGCGTCACGAATTTAGTACTGACAATCAACATTTATTTAACCAAATTGTTCGACTTTGTTGGGATTGGTTTCGACATGAGATCCAACTGCATCCCACTCAATTAAATTTAGAAATTTTAGTAATGACAGAAGGTGGAGCCGATCTGGATTATATCCGTCACTGGATCGGGCTATTATTACAAGGTTTGAGTACGCCCAATGATGCTATGGGTAATATACTGCAACAACAATCTAGTCTCTATCTCTATCGTCAGTGTTGTATTTATCAAGTTGTATTTGCTGTGGCAAAATATCTCGCTGGTACGGGATCGTACTCACAGATAGTACCTGAATTCTTGACTGAGTTGAGACTGGATCTCCAAACTACTGTTAATACCTATAAACAACAATCGCCGATTACTGCTAACGAACGCGGTTGGATCGATCGAATTATTCTTCCCCATCATTGGACATCTATTTCAGTAATGCCAACTGGAGAGGATCTACTATTATCTGAAATCTGGGATCAAACGGATTTTGGGAAGAGTGAGGATTGATAGTTGATAGTTAAGAAGTTATTGAGCGATCGATGTTTTTAAACCACGCAGCTTGTCCGTATGGATCGCCATTATTAGTAAAAAGATTCCAGATAGTTACATCCAATATTTCAAATTGTTTACCTGTCTTACTAATGCGGGTACCACTATACCCACTGATATAGTTTTGTGATTTCACTCGATCCATTATTGCCAATCTTGCAGAGCGATCGACTGGCTTGGCTGTATCTCTAGAGTACATAGTTGTCAATTCTTCCCATGAAGTTTCCCAGAGCTTTAACACGCGATAGTTTCCATAATTCAAAATTGGATCTGCTGCATTATTGTGACTCAAAATATAAAAATCTGCATCAAATACTTGCTGTCCCAGATCCTCTGAAAATCCATATTCCTTGATGAGATCGTACGATGTCCATCTCTTTAAGTTTTCCAGCACGATCGACAGATGATCTCGGTAGTACTTATTACTAGCATCAGGAAGCGGAATCGATCGAATCATTGATTTATATGGTGATAGTTGAATTTAGTGTAGTTAAGATCGAAATTAATTCGACGGGTATTTAACTAGAGATCTGTGCTCAAATTACTAAATAAGTTCTGGCTAAAATCGCTGCTTGGGTTCGATCGCGTAAATTTAACCGATTCAAGATATTAGTCACATGATTTTTGACTGTACCTTCAGAGATGTATAGTTGCTGGGCAATCTCGCGATTATTGGCACCGATAGCAATCAGTTTTAATACCTCTAATTCGCGGGGAGTTAGTTGCGCCAACTCCGATGGTAAGCTAATTTCAGGCTCGACACGATTGGCAATTACTTTGGCGATCATCCCTGGTGCCAAATGAGTATAACCAAGATTGACTGCTCGAATCGCCGCCGCAATTTCTTCAGAGGGAGTATCTTTGAGGAGATAACCTTTGGCACCAAATCTAATCGCTGCTGCCACATAAGTATCATCATCAAAGGTAGTCAGTACTAGAATATTTACATGGGGAAATTGTAGACAAATTTCCTTAGTCGCTGTCACGCCATCCATAATCGGCATCCGAATATCCATCAATACCACATCCGGCTGGAGTTCTTTGACTCGATCGATTGCAATTTGTCCATTCTGGGCTTCACCAACGATCTGGAGATCGGGTTCGAGTTCCAGCAGAGCTTTTAGCCCCTGGCGAATCAGATGTCCATCGTCTACAATCAGGATCTTAATCATGGGGGACAGGGGAGTTTTAGTAATCAACTAGGGGAATAATTACGACGATCTGACAACCTCGATCGGGCGCACTAATAATCTCAAACTTGCCCTGTAATGATAGTACTCGTTCGCGCATTCCTTGTAAGCCAAATCCGGTCGTATTATTAGTGGGAATAAAGCCGAGTCCATCATCGACAAGGCGTAATTCGATCGCTGTAGTTAGAGTATGAATGTCAATCTCGACTCTGCTAGCTTGTGCATGTTTGCTGATATTTGTCAATGCTTCTTGGATGATGCGATAGATGGTAGTTGCTACAGGTTGCGGCAGATTGGGCGGTAAATCCAGGTGGCATACTGGTTGAATATAGTTAGATCGGTTAAATTCATCGGCTAATTTATGAATTGCGGTGGGTAAATCTTGATTTTGGAGGGGATCGGAGCGCAGAGTTGAAACAGATTGACGCACATCTTTTAAGGCGATCGAACCTAGTCGCTTGGCTTCTACTAAAACTTCACGAGATTTCTCTGGGTTGATATGTGAGAGCTTCACCGCCATTTCCAAATGAAGATTGAGAGCCGTCAGGGAGTGTCCCAGGGAGTCATGAATTTCTCTGGCAATCCGATTGCGCTCTTGTAAGCTGCCATTTTCCTCCGCTTTGAGCGCGTAGGTACGGATGCGTTGATTGGCGATTGCCAGTTCTTCTTTGGCGAGCTTTTCCGCCAAAATCCGATCTACTAACAATTGGAGGCTAAGTAATATCCCGCCAAATAACAATACAAAACCCCATCGAAATCCATCTCGTCGATCGATGATTGTCGCCGCTGGGGAAAGTTGCGATCGGGGCATGTGTGTAATTCGATCGCCATGAACCGCTCCTAAATGGGGACGTTGAGGAGGGGGAAATAAGTTCATCGCCAGCAGATACAAACCAAATATGCCGCCAGTAATCCACAACCGATATTGCCGCCCAAAAATCAGATAACTCCGAATCAACACAATAATATATAGCAAACCAATTGGACGCATCCCCACCGCAGCCGCTACGAAGATGGGGATGATTTGGGAGATCGTATAAATAACTTTAAGTGACAATTTACCTGAAGGTAGCCGCAATCCCATTACCGCTAGCAGCACCACAATCCCAATATTCAGCCATTTTGGTTCGAGCAATTGCCCATTATGGGGAGACACTTCCAATGCCATCACCACTGCAAATAAAATCCACTCGATATATAGCAACGATCTCAGCGGATGACGCATGAAAAATTCAATCTGCATTCAAAATGGGTGATGAGGGTGGTGCGGATCTGGTTGGCGTAAATTTAGATCTCGATCTATGGCGGATTCTCTTTCTTCTAACATAGCTGTATTTGTTCCCAAATGAGCGTTACCTTAGTCATGCTTTGAGCGAGTTAGAGCTATGGCTGGAGTTAGATTATTTAGTCGATCGCTCGTGACTTTAGCTCGATGCGAAAACAGGGGTGCAACTCATAAGATAAAGACATGAAAATCAAATCTAGATCCACATCAAACCACCCGAATCCCACTATGCTCGATCGACTAGCTAAATTACTACCTCTACTGGCGATCGTGATTGCTGCACCAGTATTTGCTGCTAGTAACTATCCCCACCACAGCCAGGAGCGCGGACAGATCGTCTTTGGCGAGATGGGGAGGATGGACAGTCTCAATCTCACTCCCGAACAAAAGACCAAAATGGAGCAACTGCGGACATCTACACAGAGCCAGATCGATGCAGTACTAACGGACGAACAACGTCAAAAACTTGCCCAAGTTAAAGCTCAACGTCAAGCCAACCAGCAAAGTGGCGGCATGAATTTAACAGCAGACCAAAAGACCAAGATTAAAGCCATTCGCGCAGCTAATCAAGCGCAATTTCAAGCGATTCTCACTCCCGCGCAACAAGCACAACTAGCGCAAGGGGGCGGTGGGGGCAAAGGTGGCTCAATGGCTCGGTTGAATCTCACTCCAGAGCAAAAAGCCAAAATGGAGCAACTACGAGCATCTGCACGGACTCAAATGGATGCAATCCTCACCCCTGCACAACAACAGCAAGCTAAAGCGCGTCAAGAGCGTCGCCAAGCAATGGGTGACACTTGGAAAAGCCTAAATTTGACTACCGAGCAACAGGCAAAAATCAAAGCTATTCGTCAATCTAGCGCACAACAGTTAAACGCAATCCTCACCCCAGAACAGCAAACCAAATTAAAATCTTTCAACCGCGATCGAGGACATAACCCTGCATAGGTGCTCTATTTTTAGTGACGGGCGATCTGTCCGGCTCGTCAGATCGAACCCGCCGCGATCTGATTTCAAACATGACTAAAGATCGGTAGATCTCAGGCTCGGTATCACTTCAGCTCGATTAGATCGAGCGTACTGACATTGAAACCGATCTTGTTTAATTTTATTACCCGATGGAAATTTACCCATGTTAAAAGTTACTTCTTTAGTGCTCGGTTTACTAACAGTTATCGCGATCGTCCCAAAGTCTGACGCGATGCTGACTGGAGTAGTTTGGTAAACAGTTGACAGTTGACAGTTGACTGGGCGGGTGACAAAGGTGAGTACAGTTGACAGCTTGCACAGATCCTTTGACTATTTATGGCAACAGACTAGGAGGCGATCGAACTCGATCGCCTCCTTTCTAGTAAGATCTGGAGTAAAGCAGCTTTAGACTACCTCGGAGGTTTCGGTGAGGAGAACTGTTTCTAGCTGTAATTTATTATTTATAGCAACCGCCATGAAAAAAATTACCAAAAAAATGCTCGGTGCGATGAATATTTTCAAGGGAACATCCAATCCCCAAGCTCCAATCGAGCGGTCTACACTAGAAGACTCTAGCATAGATGCTTTCTATCAACGGATGTTCGACCGAGATATTTACTTACATGTTTCTGAAGTATCTGTTGCAATGATTGGTGTTTGCTTGACAGGAGTATCTATTCTCAAAGTTGACCAGGATAGCAATACCCTTGATACCTATGTTGATGATTTACTTGCGATCGATTCTTTTGTTTTTCTCACTGCTTACTTATTAGCATACTGGGTCGTCCGAGTCATGACTCGGGGCGATCGCAGTATGCACAGAGTGGGTAATGTTGCCAATACGATCTTTCTGTTTGGGATGATTTTGATGGCGGTCGTTTGTGGATTTATCGTTCTTCAAGGTGATTACTCGCCAGATCTATCACCCCACAAATAGGTAGCACTCTTCTAAATTAACGATCGGGTTTTTAAAAATTAAATCAACTCAAACCGTTGCCAGCTAAAAGAGGCTAATAAATTATCGGCTTGCTGATGCCAGACTAAATCGGCGATTAACTTAGCCGTAATCGGTGTCAATAAAATCCCATTTCGATAATGTCCAGTAGCTAAAGTCAGATTCGCATCATTACTGGCTCCCAAAATTGGCAATTCATCGGGTGTCGCTGGACGAAATCCCCACCAAGTTTCGTGAATGGGGAAATCTTGAAGTGAGGGAAACAATCGGATGGCATTATTCATCAATCGATCGACACCCTGGAGTGTATTGTGCGCGGTAAACCCGACATCTTCACTAGTGGCACCAATAATAATTCTGCCATCTTGACGCGGCACAATGTAGATTTCCTCACCAAATAAGACTTGTCTGAGCGGTAAATTATCTGCGCGATCGCTCGGCACTAATACCGATAACATTTGCCCCTTTCTCGGCACGAGCGGCAGCGGTAATAGTTGTTGAGACCAGGCACCTGTTGCCAAGATATAATGCTGTGCAGACATTTCCCCTTGACTTGTCTCTAAATGCGTCACTCGTCCCTGACGGCGATGAATGGTGGTAACTTCTACCCCGTCTTGGAACTTCACGCCGAGGGATTGACTGGCAATCAGCAGCGATCGGATCAAGGCTCGATTGTCAACTTGTCCGTCGGCTGGATGCCAATAGCCACCCACAACAGACTCACCCAAACCCGCTTGGCGATCGTGGATCGATCGAGTATCCAGCCAATCGCTCCCCTGCTCCTCGGTATAACGCGGGGCTAAAATTCCAGATTGCCAATAACCCGCATCTACTCCCGAAATTGACTCAATTTTTTGAACCCACTCAGGATACAAATCTCGACTAGCCAAGCACAAATCCAGCATCGCTCCAGCGGGAATTTGTTCGGCCTGCGGTGCCAACATTCCCGCTGCGGCATGACCTGCGGCAGCTTTGAAGCTTTGACACAAAATCGTAACTTCTGCGCCTAGCAGACGCAATTCTATCGCAGTGGCTAAACCAATTACACCACCACCTATGACAATTATTTCACTACCAGACTGCATCGATTGATTTCCCACAGCAGACACTTCGCCTCATCTGCGCCCAATGCGATCGAGTTTAACTCAGATTTCGATCGCATTGGCAGAAACTAACGCGATCGGTCAGATCCGCCAACAACGCTTGTCTTGATTCGCATGTCAATTTAAGCAGCCGTTAAGAGTACGCCAACAGGCTCTAGATCTGGCACGGCAACAATCGAGGCTGACTCCATCTGCTCGGCTTGTCGCAATACCAGTGCCAACTGTTGAGCTAAACCAATAATCCGCTGGCAACTTTCAGCGTGCCAAACTTTAAAATTACCGTCGATGTTACCTGCAATTAGTGGCCCCATCACATAGCAATTTTTGCTAGCTTCAAAGTTTTTATCGATAACGAAGCCCCGATGAGAATCGTTAGGGATACAGATTTTGCGCCGAATTAGGTTTTGAATTAAGACTGAAGATGATTTAGTTACATCTTGGAATCCAGCACAATTAACGATCGCGCCAATTGGAGCATCTAATACTTTTTGTCCTCGCTCTGCGCCCTCCAAATATTCACAGCTAGATCCTCCGGTTGCTGCTGAAAATCTCACAAATCTGCCTTTGAGAAACTCTAGCTTGTTTTGACAAATTAGCGCGTCAACTACGTCGAGGTATTCCCCACCCGCACGTCGTTGTAATTTACCAATCTCAACTGCATATTTGAACACAAATTGCTTTTGTTCATCAAAACTGAGTTGATTTAATGCCTGCATGACGACTTTAGAAATATCAATATAAATATCCGAAATATTAATATTTGCTGCTGTAGCGTATGCTACATCCTGTTGGACTGCCTCGAAAATTTGTTTAGCAGTAAAAGATGCAGATTTTACTAAAGCCAATAGATGCTGGGGAGTATAAGTTGTTTGGACAACTTCACGACTGATGCGATGGGGGAATGCCGCATTCGGCGAAAGTACGATAAACTTGTCGATGAGACTAGTGGCTAGTTTAGAATTGTTAATGCTGTAGAGTGCATCTAATGTACCAGCATTCGACCCGACAATTAGAACTTGCCGTTGGGATGGATGCTCGGATGATGCCAACGATTTACAGATCCGATCGATATTAAAATCTAACGACGGTTCGTACATATTATCGATGTAACAAATCCCCTGCTCCAGAGGATTAGATCTAGCAGATTCAAATGCAACATTTGGCGGGCTACCGATCGCCACAACTAGTTTTTTTGCCCAAAAGCGAGGCTCGTTTTCAGCACTAGGGGTAACATCAACTCGATAAATACTCTCGATCCATCGAACATCTTGCACATCTACTGTGAGTAAGTCAACCTCAATTAATCCCTTGGCGGTTGCTGTTTCTAACAGGTTTGTCACGCGTTGCTTGAGGTATAAGCCAAATGTGTAGCGGGGGATAAACAAGTCATCCCAACTACCCTCAGACATGGCAGCTCCATTGGCTTCCAGCCATTTATTTGAGAGTCTACCGTTGCTATATTTTTGTGGATCGAATACCCATTCGCGATTTTGATTCAGCCATTCGATAAAATGTTCGCGCTCTTGCTGTTGTGGGATGAATTCTTTTAGTGGTGAAATTAATAAAGCATTGCGTCCCGATCGACTACCATAGGGAATGCCAGTCCAGAACTCATCTGACTTTTCAGTTACCAAAATCTTGACAGGTTGATGCTGTTTCTCGGCGGCTGCACTAACCAATGTTACCGAGCTACTGGATTCCAACAGTGAAACATAATGAATTAAAGTGTATGCTGATGAGATTCCCGCCCCAATAATGGCAAGGTCATAACATTTTTCTGACTGTAATCGATCGGGTTGTAAGTTGGTGATGACGCTCAGGCTGGAGTATGGCATGATGCTATTTAGATGATTCATATAAAAAATTAAGTCGATCGACGCTCTATATCGATATAGATACAAGCAATTACCTCACCAATCCAGAATACTTCAGCAACCTTTTCTATAAAACAGAAATTTTGTTCTTCCTTGCAGATCTATCTTGTAGATAATTAAACTTTGTTTACCCCAATGATATCCTGTTTATGAGTGGTAGATATCCGCTAAATCAGTGATTATCCGCCCGCTAAAAACATACTACAACCGAACATGTCGCGGTGAAATCGAAAACCCTGGCAAGGAGAGAATTTTTATTGTCTGAGAGTAGGTTTTAGGCTCGACTTTGGATCGATCGAGTACCCAATTCTATCTAGTCGAGATTTAGCTCCAAGCCTACCGCTAAAGGTCAGCTAAATTAGGCTCATGACTCGTCCCAGTATCGATGAGCGGGAGCTGAAGTATTTGTCACATCAGCTCGGACTATAGTAATACACAAAAATGTGAGTTCAGTATAAATACTCATTTCGATCTGAATAAAACAACAATTGTTATCTGTGGTACAGACTCGGACATAGTTAGATCCATACTGCTATATGGGCTAGGGGCGTTTTTGTTCAGTTTTGCTAGCTAGACTGTCAACTTGGGCGCGTCACGGAATTTAATGATCCGAGCAGGATTGCCGACAACAGTTGCAAAATCTGGTATATCCCTAATCACCACTGCACCTGCGCCGACAGTACACCAGCGGCCGATCTCAATACTGGGGATGACTACTGCGCCAGCCCCGATATGCGTGCCTTCACCCACTCGAACGTGACCGCACAGAGTCGCATGAGGCGAGACGTGAGCATAGTCACCGATGATGTTGTCATGGTCGATACTGGCAGCGGTATTGACGAGGACATGTGCGCCGATTTCTGCTCCAGCTTGAACGATGGCTCCCTGCAATACGACGGTGCCAACACCGATTTTAGCTTTAGCGGAAATAATTGCCGTTCCATGAATGGCAGTTCCATAAGTTGCATCGATTAAGGCAGCAAGTTCGGCACGTCTGACGTTGTTCCCCACACTAATAATCAATGGTGCATCCAATTTGGGGAAACCTTCTCCCAATAAGCGGATACCATCACGGACTTCCATCCCCTTAAATTTAGCATCGGGCGGGTTGTCATCGAACATGCCAATCACTTGCACGTCCAAACTGTTGAGGATATCGGTAATGACTTTTGAGTGTCCACCAGCTCCATACAAGTACATGTATTTAGTAGCCAGATTCATATAGATAATTAATCGAATTTAGTTGTTGTAGATCCCAGCGGCTCTGTGCGAGTGCGGCAAAGCAGGGAACGTCGGGTGAGAGGGCTAGGTTACTATCGTACCCACATGGGGACTAAAGTAACCTAGCAATAGTAAAGCATGGCTGGATTTTGAACAAGAGTCGATCTTAGAGATCTAATAGCGTATCTACCCACGGCGGTGCTTTGGAAATCGGATTGCCCAGCCGCTCAAACATCAAAAGTGCAACTAGATGTACGACAAAAAGGTAAACAAAACTACTGAAGAAGACTAGGGAGATCGCTAAAATTTGAATGATAAATAAATTAGGTTCGGCGAGGATGCCCAATTGAATGAAAATCCATTCAGCCAAATCGCGAATTCTCGCCATCAGGTATGCCCACAGATCTTCACCCAATAACAGCGAAGTCAGCCCAAAGCGAAAGAATACCCCGATCGAATCTAGTAAAGCACCTAGCGAGATCGACATCAACCAGCCCGTCCGCCGTCGCCAACAGGCTCCCAATTGAACGCCCATAATCCCATAGGGAACCACAAACAGAATACTCCGGCTCGGCCCCATCAGCACCGACAATAATAATCCAGAAACTAAGGCTGTCATCCATCCCGCTCGCTGTCCCCAGCGTAAATAAATCAACGCGACCGGAAGTGGGAAAAAGATTCTAAAAATCGGCCCAATTGGAAAATAAAAATTCAATAACCAGAGTAAAGTGGCGGTACTGGCAAGGAAGGCGGTTTCTACCAGCACAATTGGGGGTTTGCCCGTAGCACCATCTACTTTTGGTGTCGGTTCGGGGGGAGATTGATGAGGAGGAGGAGCCAATGGATTACCTCGATCGACTGCACGATCGACTAAATAAGTTATAATTGAAGTTAAGCTTTGTGAGCTTGTCAGTTCTAATTGTAGATCGACTGACAACGGATCTAAATAGTTCGGATCTCGATAAATAAAATTGCGTGCGATCGAGTGGATTAGCATTGCGATCGATCGGAACTCAGCACAAACCAGCATAATTTAGACATGATCGTAGATACCGCAAACATCGTCTCGACGCTCGCTTTTGATGCAGATCGGATGGAGATTCGTGCTGTGCGAGAGGAAGAAATACATTGCGTGGCGGACATCATCACGCGGAGCTTTCATTTCGATCGCGGCTGGATGGCATGGTTTACACCTCTATTTAAGCTAGGTATTGCCGAAGATCTCCGCCATCGGCTCCGTTCCAATGCGCCTAGTGCCAATCCCCACAAAAGCCAGCCGCAAGTTTGCTCGATTGCGGTCTATCCCGATCTACAACAGCAGCAAGTAATTGGGACGATCGAAGTTGGTGTCCGCACTGCTCACTACCGTTACCCGGCTCCACATCGCTATGTTTATATCTCGAATCTAGCTGTCGGTCGCGACTTTCGGCGGCGAGGAGTAGCGCAGCAACTTCTCAAAGATTGCGAACAACTAGCTCAATCGTGGGGTTATTCAGAACTCCATCTTCATGTGATGGGTGATAATGAGCGCGGCCGAAATTTGTACGAAAAGCTAGGCTATGAGGTAGTTACTACTGAATATGTCTGGTCTATTTTACCCTGGCGGCGACCGGAGCGACTATTTCTTTGCAAACAACTACAATCGAGCGATCCAGAGTCGCAGGTTTGCTAAAAGTGCGATTCTCTTTCAGAGAGGCTCCGCCAACGATCGGTACAAATCTCGACCAAATCATCAATCGGGGTGCTAATTATTGCCGGAAACCGAGATGATGAATGGGGCAGACAATCCACCCCACTCAAAATATCTTCGCTATCAACTATTTAAATGATTCCGAGGCGAGTCAAGCCCAGAACTGCACCGATACCGAGAACGTGTCCGAAACTAACGCCACCAATTACTTGAGCGGCTGTTAAACCAGCAACTAGAGCTGGGCCAACTTTTTTGGCTCTGGTTGATGCTAAAACACCAAGTAGACTGGCAACGACCATCACGATCGCAACCGTTGGCGACCAAGCTTGGCTCATGGGGCCTTCAACCGCGAGTAACAAAGTAGAACTTAACATAATTTACTCCTGAAAATTAGATATTTAACAACAGCTTAAAGTATTTTATCGACATTTTATGATAACTTTCGATCGCGATCGCGATTGCTTTGTTTAGTTAATGTCAAAGATCTAGACTCAATCTCGTAACCGAGAGCCTCTCCCGTGGAGAATCGCGATTAGATCGCGCCCACATTAGTTAATCCTAGCACCAACCCAACTCCGAGAATATGTCCAAAACTCATACTCGCCAGTAATTCGGAGAGATTGAAACTACCACCTATCCCAACTGGAGCAGCCGAACTACCTTCAGTGTTAGCGATTTGGCGCAGCCGCACAAATCGACCGATCGCGACAGCAGCTAAATTTGAGACGATCATTACCAATGCAGTATTAAAGCCCCAAGGTTCGGTATGGGGAATAGCTGCAATGATGAAGTTATTTAACAAAGATTTACAGCTCCTAGATGAAAACTCATGTCACAATTATTAATTAGTGAGGATCTTCAACTAATAATTTGTGCTAATAATTAACAAATATTGGTAAAACAGATACATTTCTTGATATTAGGAAGCTGATGCGAATTAAAATTTGTGGAATTACAACTGTCGAACAGGGAGCGCGGATCGCGCGGATGGGTGCAACAGATCTAGGCTTCATTTGCGTTCCGAGTTCGCCCCGCTATGTGAATCTAACTACACTCCAGACACTTGTTGCCGAGTTAGCTGCAACAGCCAATACAGTGGGTGTATTTGCCGATTTCTCCGTGGCGACGATCTCCCATGTAGTAGCCTTGACGAACTTAGATACAGTTCAACTCCACAGTACGGAATCTGTCGAATTTTGTCACCAATTGCGCCAAGCTCTACCGAATGTGGAAATTATTAAAGCGTGGCGGGTACGCAGTAGCAGCGATTTAGCCGCGATTCAAGCCTATACAGAAGTCGTCGATAGTTTACTCTTGGATGCCTATCATCCCGATGCACTCGGTGGTACGGGACACACTCTAGATTGGGAGCAGCTATCCACCTTTAACCCCTCAATCCCGTGGCTATTGGCTGGTGGTTTGACACCTGAGAATGTTTGTATGGCATTGAGCCAAGTCCACCCAGATGGCATCGATCTCTCTAGTGGGGTGGAAGTCTCTCCAGGTGATAAAGATTTAGATTTAGTCGATCGATTGTTTACGAATTTGAGGAGTAGATTAGGCTAAAATAAAGACTCAAGCACTAACAGTAATCCGCGTGGCTATACCGATCGTAGGTCGAGTAGCGATGCCACAATGGCAATCTGAATTAGTTTGAGTCAGATCTAGATTTTAGGAGTCAAGAGGCGATCGCATGGATAGTAGTAAAGTCATCAATGTCGATTTAGCAGACATCAATCTCGTCACTCTGCGGGCTGAAAGTCTAGCTACTATCGATCGGTTACAAGCACATCTCAATGATGAACTTACCAGCGATATTGAGAAGATTCAAGACCGCATGAATAAATCCTTTCGGCAATTTCTGTTAGCTAAAGAACAGGAACGGATGCCGTTTTTACAGCGAGTGATGACTTCCCATATTGAAAATATGGACGATGAGCGCGGCTTTCCACCTCGACATCCAGTGCACTGGTTTAAGTCGAAGTTAGAGTTTAGTTCTACAGGCGTTTTGCAGTTTGATTTCAAAAAAGATGCCGAATCATTTATGGAGTCAGCCCTAAATCAGATCGAGACTGAAATCAAGGAACAACTAGTCGAGAAACAACAAACGACGATCGACAAAGCCAATCTGACTCTGCAAGAATTACAACAAACCTTAGCTACTCAAATTCAACCAGTAGCTAAGGTAAGAAGGATAATGAGTAATGAATATGTCAATAGTTTTATTCAAATAGATCGACTGACATTAAAGGCGGCAGATCGCTTTTACTTTTTTAGTACTGGTGCAAGATTTAACACCAAACAGGAATTAATTTCGAGCGAAGTGTGCGTGCGACCTACGGGGATATTCTTTGGCACTAACGATGGGGAGAAACCAACCCAATTAAAGTATGCTATTTCTTGCGATCGACTATTAGATCTGGTGAATGAATCGATCGTTCGATCGGTCAACCAAATTCAACAACAGACTCAAGCATATTTAACTGATGAATTAGTTCCTCAGATCGATAAGTTGTTCCAAGGTTTAACCACATAGTCGAGCATAGGTATCCGAGTAAAAGTCCCCTCTAAATCAATGACCATCTGCCCTACCGGACACGATAATCCCGACACTAACAATTTTTGTCAGGTATGTGGAATCAAAATGATTGTCCCCGTCAGCAATCATCTGACAGGGGGAATAATACTTGGAGATCGCTATCGGATTACCAAACAAATCGGGCGGGGTGGATTTGGGCGGACTTATCTGTGTGAAGATATCAATCGATATAACGAACCCTGTGTCCTCAAAGAATTTGCACCGCAAGTACAGGGAACAGCCTTCCTCACCAAAGCGCAGGAATTATTCGAGCGGGAAGCTGGGGTGATGTATCGACTTCAACATCCCCAAATTCCCAGGTTTCGGGAAATGTTTCGGGTGAATCGAGGTGGTGTGGGACAGTTATTTTTAGTTCAGGATTATGTGGCTGGAGCTAACTATCAGCAACTCCTGAATCAGAAACTGCAACAGGGCGAAACATTTACAGAAATCGAAATTACCGAATTTCTCACCGAAATTTTACCCGTGCTCGGTTATATCCATGCCCTGGGAGTGATTCACCGCGATATTTCTCCTGACAATCTGATTAGCCGCTCTAGCGATGGATTGCCAGTGCTGATTGACTTTGGGGGTGTCAAACAGCTAGCAGTAAATGCAGCGATCCAATATCTACCTGGTACTGGTAGCAATAATGATGTCCCGACGCGATTGGGGAAAGTTGGCTATGCGCCCAACGAGCAAATCCAACGGGGGACAGTACTTCCACATAGCGATTTATATTCGTTGGCGGCGACTAGTTTAGTCCTCTTGACTGGGAGAGAACCACCCGATCTGATCGAACCCCAAAATTTTAGCTGGAACTGGCGCGCACATATTAGCCTCAGCCCCAATTTGGCGAGGATTCTCGATCGAATGCTCCAACTCCGTCCACACGATCGCTTTGAATCCGCTCAGGATGTCCTCACAGCTCTCAAATCTGGGAATGTACCCAATTTAGCCAACAAACCCGTGCCGAGTTCTCCGCCCGTACAGCCACCACTGTCGATCGATCCCACTCCAGTCGCGACTCCCAAACAGCAGCCGACAGCACCATCACTAGTGGAAGTTTTGGGTAAAACTTGGATCTTGATTGCTGCCGTTGCTGGCGCGATCGGGTTAGGCTGGTTACTCGCGAGTATGACCGCAAAGCGTCCTGCACCCATCCGTTCTTCGACTATCTCTCATCCTCCCGAAACCCGATCTAGTCGCAGTATCAGCTCCACCGCCAGTGCAGCAGTAGCAATTCCACACCTACCCCACTAGCGCAGGAGCCATACCACATCCACCAGTTTATCGGATCGTTTTGAGCGAATCCTCCTGCTTGACTACCATGTCCGTAAAGATGCTCATCACCGTGCGATTGCGTAATTTGACATTGGCACTTAGTGACATCCCCGATTGTAAAGTAACAGGTTTACCTTTGATAATCAGGTTCTGTTTTACTAGCTTAATTGTGGCGGGGAAACGCTCGTAAGGATGAGCCTGATCTGCGGGGAGAGCATCAGAACCGATCGATGTTAGTGTCCCTTTGACATCGCCAAATTCACTGAAGGGGAAAGAATCGATCCGCACATCGACAGGCATTCCCGATTTAACAAAACCGATATCTTTATTGCTGATAAATACTTTAGCATTCAAGGTATCATTGGGCACAATTTTTAGGATTGGTTCGCTAGAAGTAGCGACAAACCCTGGCGTTCCGGCTTTGAGTTCAAAGATCGTCCCACTAACGGGTGCTGTGATATTCTGATATTTGAGATTCATTTTTGCTTGACTGATCTGGCTATTAATGTCAGCAACTTTTCGATCGATCTCCACAATTAGTTTATTTAGTTGTCCATCAATTTCAGCAATCTGTCTGTCATTACTCGCAATTTTTGCGAGTAAATCCTTACTAGATATCGCCACACTATTTTTGAGCTTTTCTCGACTTTGATTGGTTGCCATTGTCAGGCGATTGTATTCTCGATCGAGTTGACCGATTTCTTGCTGGTTCTTCTTGATTTGTTGCTGTTGACTTTGGATTTCCAATCGAGAATTAGCGAGTAATTCTTGCTCGTCCTGCGCTAGTTTCTTGTATTGGTCGTCAAGCTGTGTGACTTCACCTTTACGAGCAATAACTTCCTGTTCTTGTTTGAGCACTTGGTTGCGCGAGAGTGCGCCAGCATCACCAGCAGGTTTCAAACTAATCAGAATTGCTTGATTACTAGCTAATAAACTTTGAGAAGATTGACGACGGTTGCGATTTTCTACCATTTGAGCAGCAATCTGAGATTTTTTAGCAGTGGCTTTAGCCTCAATGTTGGCAATCACCGCCTGAGAGTCAGTCAGTAACTCACTCGTACCCGACCGTTTGCCACGATTTTCGCGCATTTGATTGTCAACTTGACCGACTTCTAATTGACCGGAACTCACCCGCGAAGCTGCTTCGGCGCGGCTAGATTGGAGCCGTTGGCGTTGTTCGGGGCTGAGGTTAGGATTAGTAGTGCCATTGAGTTCGGCACGGTAGAGTTGGTTTTCGGCCAGGATCGAACTGCGGCTAGTAGTCAGAGCGAGGATTTCTGGGCGGACATTGAGCTTGGCTAGTGTCTGGGGGTTAACTTTGTCGATTCCTTGACTGAGTAAGCTTTGATAAAAGCGGGTTTCCGCAGTCATCGAGTCGAGATTTTTTTGGAGGGAAGCTAGTGTCGCTTGCGGAACGGTAGATTCCAAGCTCAACAAATTTTGACCTGCGGTAACTTTATCGCCATCTTTGATTAATACTTGTTTGACGACCCCACCAACTGGTACCTGGACATCTTTGACTTTATCAGTTGGTTCGAGTTTTCCTTGCACGGCGATTGTTTCTTCCAGCGGTGCTAGACAAGCCCATGTGATTAAACCAACCGTAATTCCTAAAATTGTCCAGACAATGCCCCGCGACCATCTGCGCGACTGCTGGAAGACAACTGATTGGATGACTTCGCCTGGTTGTTGATATGTCTGAATCTGAGCTGGATCTGCTTGACGGAGGGGTTCGATCTTCCGTTTGGCAATTTTACCAGCTTCGGCTTGTGGTGAATTTGGTTGTTGGTGATTGCTGTTCATGATGGCATAAATATAAATAAAATATTTAGAAAGTTACTACACAGCGATTTGTGGTAACTTACTAGCACGACAAAAATCTAAGTTTGGAAAATAATATCGGATTCTCGATCGGGTTGTCTGTAATGCAGCGATCGTAATAGACAATCGATCTGCCCTACTACGTCTCTAATTGAAGTTGTAACTAGACTACCACAATGGCGGGGATTGAGGTTCGGTATTGGCGGTGAGTAACTACTCCCTTTCCAGTGTCAAATTAGACATCTAGCTAGGGGGTGAATGGTGGATGGTGGATGGTGGATGGTGGATGGTGGATGGTGAATGGGGAATGGTGGATGGGGAATGGTGGATGTCTATTTCTTGAGTGGGAAGGGAGTATACAATAGTAGACTAAAGCAAAAAATCGATCGCACCCGCAGTTATGACAGCTACCATCAAACCCACAGATCGCCTTGTCAGTCAATTGGTAAATAGCTTACTCTCCATCAAACCAATCGCCAAATTTGCCAAACACCAAGCGCGGGAATTGATTATCAAACGGGCGGAGTCGATCGGTGTAGCTTGGCGGGATGATGTGAAGTTTTTGCGTTCGCGAGGTGGGGAGTCGCCATTGTCACCGCAGTGGGCAGCGGATTTGGCTCGGATTACCAACACCCATCTGGACTATCCTGAATATTATCTTACTTCCTTTCATGCTTATGAGCAGGGGAATATGAGCTGGGATGCCGCGATGGAAGTAGAAGTCGCCGCCTACTCGGTTCATGCCAAGATTTTTGCCGAAACCGGAACGACTGGAGATACTCAGCTCCGCCAAAGTTATCACGATTTGGTCGTCAAAGCTCAACCCAACCCACCTCAAAATATTCTCGATATCGGTTGCAGTGTGGGGATGAGTACATTTGCGATGCAGGAGGTATATCCAGCGGCGCAGTTGACAGGGTTAGATCTATCACCTTACTTTCTATCGATCGCCAATTATCGATCGGATCAAAAACAATCCCAGCAGATTAATTGGGTTCACGCCGCTGGGGAAGCGACTGGTTTACCCGCGCATAGTTACGATTTGGTATCGCTATTTTTGATCTGTCACGAACTACCCCAATCAGCCACCCACGAGATTTTTGCTGAAGCCAAACGTCTGCTCAAACCCGGCGGACAGATTGCGATTATGGATATGAATCCAGAGTCGGATATCTATAGTCAGATGGCACCATATATCTTGACGTTGCTCAAGAGTACCGAACCCTATCTCGATCGCTATTTTACCCTCGATATCGCTCAAGCACTAATTGATGCAGGTTTCCAAGCTCCCACAATTACCGCCAACACACCGCGTCATCGCACAGTCATTGCCACAGCCTAAAAAAATCCCCTCCTCGGAGGGGTGCCGTGTATACACAAGTTATTTGAGTTGCTGCGTAGTCCCGTTACCCCACCCCAGCCATCCCCTTATAAAGGGGATGGAGCAAAAGCCCCCCCTTTATAAGGGGGGGTTGGGGGGGTAAACCACCTCGAAACGAAGTCTAGTGGACTTGTGTATACACCTTAGCCTCGGCGGGGTGGGTTAGCTCTCCGCCACCCACCATTTTCCAATCATTTTAACGCCCCAAACCGATATAATCCTGCAACGCTTTGACCTCCATCGGCTGAGATTGGAGCGACTTAATCGCCGCTGTGGTGGCTTTGGCACCCGCGATCGTCGTGACCATCCCGATCTTGTAGACTAGAGCCGTGCGGCGAATCAATTTACCATCGGCTTGCGCTTCCTCACCGGATGGGGTGTTGATAATCAGTTGGATTTGTCCGTTTTTGATGATGTCTACTACATGGGGACGACCTTCATGGAGTTTGAGCACTGACTCAACCGCCAAGCCATGTTCTTCTAATACTTTTTGAGTACCAGAAGTCGCGATAATCTTGAACCCCAGATCGATCAAATCCCGAACTACAGGGACAACTGCTAGTTTATCGCGATCGCTCATCGATACAAACACATTGCCAGTTAAGGGTAACTTCTGTGCCGCTGCGAGTTCGGCTTTAGCATAAGCGCGGCCAAAATCGATATCGATGCCCATGACTTCGCCAGTCGATCGCATTTCGGGGCCTAAAATAGTATCGGTACCAGGGAACTTATCAAAGGGTAGAACAGCTTCCTTGACGGCGATGTGGGTAGGAATCACTTCCTCGGTATAATCTAAGCCCGCGAGTGTTTCCCCAGACATGATGCGGGCTGCATAGCCAGCCAGAGGTACGCCCGTCGCTTTCGCTACAAATGGCACCGTGCGGGAAGCGCGGGGATTTGCTTCGATGATGTATACCTGCTCGCCTTGCACGGCAAATTGGATATTCATCAAGCCGATGACCTTGAGAGCTTGAGCTAGTTGGATTGTCCACTCCCGAATCGTGGCTACCGTCGCATCTGTCAACGATACATAGGGGAGCGAACAAGCCGAATCCCCAGAGTGAATCCCCGCTTGCTCGATATGCTCCATAATACCGCCGATAACTACCATCCCAGATGCGTCCGCGATCGCGTCTACATCGACCTCGATCGCATTCTCTAGGAACTTATCGATCAAAATGGGGTGATCCGGCTCCACCAGTACCGCATAGGTCATATAGCGTTCCAGCTCGGTATCCGAATAGACGATTTCCATCGCCCGCCCGCCCAGTACATACGAGGGACGTACCACCACCGGATACCCGATCCGATTAGCCACATGTAGCGCATCCAGATAACTCCGCGCCATCCCATTCTCCGGCTGTCGAATCCCCAACTGGCGCAATACCAACTCAAACCGCTCCCGATCCTCCGCCATATCGATCGAATCAGGACTAGTTCCCCAAATCTTCGTCGTTATGCCCTTCTCTGCGCTCTGTACGTCCAAATACTCCTGCAACGGCACCGCCAACTTCAACGGAGTTTGTCCGCCAAATTGGATGATAATTCCCTCTGGCTGCTCGGCTTCGATGATATTGAGTACATCTTCCTTGGTCAGCGGCTCAAAGTACAAGCGATCGCTAGTATCATAATCGGTCGAGACGGTTTCAGGATTGGAATTGACCATGATCGTCTCAAATCCCTGCTTACTCAGCGCGTAAGCAGCGTGACAGCAACAGTAGTCAAATTCTATCCCCTGACCGATCCGATTTGGGCCACCGCCTAGAATCATTACCTTCCGGCGATCGGAGGGGATGACTTCGGTTTCTTCCTCGTAGGTAGAATAGTAGTAAGGCGTTTCGGCTTCAAATTCGGCGGCGCAGGTATCGACTAATTTGTAAGCGGGAATTACGCCGAGTGATTTGCGATAAGTGCGGACGATATCTTCGTGAGTTTTAGTTGCATAGGCAATCTGCCGATCGCTAAATCCTTGCCGTTTGACATCCCATAATCGCTCTTTAGTTAGGGCTGTTAATTGTTGGGTTTTGAGGAAGGATTCGGTGGTTAATATCTCCTGCATTTTATCTAGAAACCACGGATCGACACCTGTGAGATCGTAGATATCTTCGAGGGACATCTTGAGCTGCATCGCATGGCGGATACTAAAGATCCGCTCAGGGGTAGGAATCCGCAGCAGCGAACGGACTTGCTCGATCGAGGGTAAGGATTCATCGCGATCGCAACCCCAGCCAAACCGACCGATTTCGAGCGATCGCAATGCTTTTTGGAATGACTCTTGGAAGGTGCGACCGATCGCCATTGCTTCGCCGACTGACTTCATTTGGGTAGTCAGTGTTTGGGAAGAACCAGGGAATTTTTCAAAGGCAAACCGAGGAATTTTGGTAACTACATAATCGATCGTCGGTTCAAAGGAAGCTGGCGTTTTTTTAGTAATATCATTGGGAATCTCATCGAGAGTGTAACCCACTGCTAGTTTCGCGGCAAATTTAGCGATCGGGAATCCCGTTGCTTTGGAAGCTAACGCCGAACTCCGACTCACGCGCGGATTCATTTCGATGACGATAAATTCGCCTGTATCGGGATGTACCGCAAACTGAATATTAGAACCCCCCGTCTCTACCCCAATCTCGCGAATGATTTTAATCGACGCATCTCGCAACCGCTGATACTCTTTATCCGTCAGCGTTTGGGCGGGAGCTACCGTGATCGAATCTCCAGTATGAATCCCCATCGGATCGATATTCTCGATCGAGCAAATAATCACCACATTATCAGCTAGATCCCGCATCACCTCTAGCTCATACTCCTTCCATCCGAGCAGAGATTTCTCGACCAAAATCTGATCCACAGGCGAAGCTTCGAGTCCGGTTTGAACGATCGCTTCAAACTCCTCTTGATTGTAAGCGATCCCCCCTCCGGCACCTCCCAGGGTATAGGCGGGACGAATAATCAGTGGGTAGTTCCCGATCTGTTTAGCGACTTCCCGTGCCTCTACAGGGGTGGTAGCGATGCCTGACGGACAAACTGGTACGCCGATCCGCGCCATCGCCTCTTTAAATAACAGCCGATCTTCGGCCATTTCGATCGCAGGTAATTTCGCACCAATTAATTCGACCCCATATTTCTCCAATACTCCAGATTTTGCCAGACTCACCGCGATATTTAGAGCCGTCTGTCCCCCCATCGTCGGGAGCATGGCATCGGGACGTTCTTTGATAATTACTTTTTCGACAAACTCTGGCGTTAGCGGTTCGATATAAGTGCGATCTGCGGTGTCTGGGTCGGTCATAATGGTCGCAGGATTGGAATTGACCAAAATGACGTAATAACCTTCCTCACGCAGTGCTTTACAAGCCTGGGTGCCAGAATAGTCAAATTCACACCCTTGACCGATCGCAATTGGCCCAGAACCTAAGAGTAAGATTTTGTGTATGTCAGTCCGGCGAGGCATAGGGTTAGGGGGTAAAGGGTAGGAAGGCTTTAGGCTTTAGGCTTTAGGCTTTAGGCTTTAGGCTTTAGGGGTAGGAAGGCTTTAGAGGGAAATGATGAATTCCGATCTATCTTACGGGGTTTGGGGTACTTGGTGAGAAATTTTTTGAGTTTGAAATGGGTTGGAGTTGTATCAATGGGGTTTAAATAGGGAACTATAGCAGAGGATAGAAGCTAGGTCTTGTAAATAGTACACTGTTGTGCTGACCTAGCCACTCGTCGATTTAGATTTGACTGCATCTCCACCTCAACTTCAATTTTGCGATTTAGCGTTAATTTAGTCGGGTGTTAATCGCCCCGCCGCCATTCTCTCACCCCCAAATCCCGATTTATGACAACTATCAACCAACAATTAGATTCTCCCCAGCAGCTCGATCCAGTCAGCGCGACTACAATAGTTGACTCGGCTCTCGTGAGCAAGATTGGACAGGAGCGACTCAGCCAACAACTGGCGCAATCTGTCCATCAAACTCTGGCTAATCATCAGCAACAACTTCAGCTCGAACAAGATCAGATTAAGTGTTTGACACAACTGTTGAACTCCTGTTCTAGTTCGGGTTTAGATGTTCACTGTGTCAGTGAGATCGCGCGTTTGACTGAGTTACTCGATCGCCATCAGCAATCTGCTACTCAAGTTTATAACGTTCTCAACACACTCACACAATCTAAAGATGCTCAGTATCTAACTCTCGATAGTCAAGGCGAAATCGCCACCTGTCTTAAATTAGATCTGGTTGAATTAGCAAAACGATTGGGCATCGCTGCGAGCAATAATTTATTAACTGCGGCTAATAATGCTCAGGCGTGGTCGAAGTTGATGAGTACATATCCCGATCCTGATGGTTATCAATGGCAGTTCCCAAGCTCCAAGCGCGGTTTCTTTCATAAAACACATTTACACGCAGTTGGTACTAAAACTGTCACCCTTGTAACGGGTTCATCACTAAATTAGTAATTGTGGAGCTAAGAGGATGTTTTGAAATACGGAGACGATGTAAAAAAAAGTAGTTAGTTGGCATCGATTCGCCCCCTAGATCCCCCAATTCTGGGGGACTTTGACTCTAGTTGTCCCCAGAATTGGGGGGCTAGGGGGGCTGGTCAAGTGTCACTTTATACTTTCCAAACATCCTCTAAATCAAAGATCTTCCCTATTCCCTCACCCCGATTGAACTGAGTAACTTAGTAATTTTCCGTAACAACTGTTCGGGATTTACTTGGAGCCACAGATAGTCATCTACATATTGCTGACTAATTGGATTAATAGTATCCTCTTTAGTGGCGATCGCGAGAATTTTGATTTCGCTAATTTTACTCGACTTGCGGATATTGCCAATTAAGCGATCGACAACATCCGCATGTTGTGTCAGATCGACAATTAATAAATCTGGTTCAAACATCGATATCTGTCTAAATGAGGATTCGGCAGATAATAACCAAGTTACTTGATACCTCGCAGCAGTAAGAATATCACAGATAAAGTTAGCCAAATCTTCATCCTGTTCGATCAACACAATTCGGGTTGGAATTGGATTGAGTTCGGGATCTCGAAACACCAATTGACGATCCATCTGCACCCAATCATTAGTGGGTAATTGCAGTGGTTGTGCAGCCAAGCGGACTGTAAATGTCGAACCCGAACCCATAATCGAATCAACTTCGATCGATCCACCATGTAGCTCGACTAATTGTTGAGTAATTGCTAATCCTAAACCCATCCCGCCATAATCTCGATCGTGTTCAGAATTTAGTTGTTGAAACTTTTTGAATAGACGCGGGATTTGCTCGGCTTCGATGCCGATACCACTATCTTCAACCTCAAATACGGCGGTGGAATCCTCTAGCCAAGTGCGGATAATTACCGATCCATGCTCTGGTGTGAATTTAATTGCATTAGTCAAGATATTTAATAAGATCTGACGTACCCGTTTAGGATCGCCACGGAAGCGTAAGTCACGACCATTAATTTGTGAAATATTGCCATTGCTAATGGTTTGAACTTCTAGGGCGATTTTTCCATATTCTGCTTTCTCCCTAACAATTTCAACTACTTGCTCGACCAGTTTTGCTAGTGAGAATTCACTAACTTTTAGAAAGGTCTTTCCGACTTCTAGCTTGTAAAAATCTAAGATATCATCAATTAATTCTGATAGATGTTCGCCGCTATTATGAATTATGTGGAGATACTTTTGTTGTCGATCGGTTAAGTTAGCTAGTGGTAATCTTAAAAGCGTAGCCGACAATCCTAAAATACTAGTTAGTGGCGTTCTTAATTCATGACTCAAGAGTGCAAGAAATTCAGTTTTAGATTGATTTGCAGTTTGAGCAACAATCACCGCGTCGCGCAACTCTCGCGTCCGTTCATTGACTCGCTGTTCGAGATTTTGAGTATACCAAAGACTAGCTGAATACAACTCAGATTGATTAATTGCCAGAGCTAAATGCTCGGCAACTTTTTGGAGAAATTGAGTTTCTCGAACTTGCCACTCGCGCGGAGATTGACACTGATGAGCGATTAATAAACCCCATAACTCTGAATTAACCACAATCGGCACTACTAATTTAGACTCGATCTGCGATCGCTTCATCAAATCCAGCATACATTGATTTCGCGCATACTCTAGATCGACTCGATCGATCGATTTAGTCATCCCATCTTGATAATTGTGCCACAATTGTCGATCGTCAAAACAATCTTGATGCTCTTTCACATCTAAAACAGATTGAAGATTGGCAATCCCAATCGATTCATAGGCAACTCTCCCCACGCCATTATAAGCATCAAAACCTTTACCGCTAGCTTTACCATCAATTTTGGCAAACTCAAATTGATAGATAATTAGTCGATCTGCATGTAAAAATGTCTGAACCTGCTCGACTGCGGCTTGAAGAATAATTGGTAAATCCAATGTTTGATGGATTTGGGTAATGATATAGTTGAGTAAGTGGGCTTGAGCTACTTGTTGTTGTAAATCCAGTTCTTGTGGCGACTTTTCTATTGGCGCAACATTTGCATGATTTTGTTCGGCGGCGATGCTGCGCGTGGCGGGTAATCCATCATCACAGAGGAGCGGCTGCGCCAAAGCGTTTAACAATAGTTGCGTAAAATAGCTCTGTAGATGGCTATCGTTAGCAAAATCAGGAGCGGCAATTAATTGTACTGTTGAGGGTAAGTAGGGAATTAGCGGCTGAACAAATCGATCGATCTCTACGGCTACAAAGGTAATTTCGATCGCCATTTGCTGCGAATTGGCGGGGCTGGCGACACTCCCAGTTAATAATGCTTGAAACTTGTCCGATTGTAATAGTGAGAATTGTGGTAAATGCTCTAGTGTGGCTACTGGAGGAGCGAACTTCCCAGCTCCAGCATATGCCTGGATAAAATCCGCATTCGTCACTACTCGCACATTTTGGTTGGGATAGCCCATCCTGTCGCGAATCTCCGCCGCCATTTGGTGCCACAAATCTCGGACAGTCTTAAATGTATTCAGGGGATAATAACCCCGGATAGTTGAAGTCAAATTAGACATTTGCGAAGACGGTTCAGATTAAGATTAATCTCGGAGTACTGCGATGTAAACACTAAGAAATTGTTAAATTATCGGTCGATCGGACACGCGAGGATAAATAATTCTTCACTCGAAAAGTAGTTAAACCACTCGTCCATAACTCCTGCCATTAATAGGTGCGATCTGCAACAGTAATTGACTTTGGTTTTAGTATAGTTGACTAATTACTAGTTTAGTCTGATTTGCATTGTTTTGAAGCAATTCCTAATTTGGCGGGTGAGACTGCGGCAAGTTAAGACAGCGGAGATATGTTTAGTTGCACCAGCAGGTAGATATTGGTAACAGTGCAGGGTAAGATAAGTCAGCGATTGTGGAGGACAAAGCCTTTGAGTATGCGAGTTATTATTTTACGGCACGGACAGAGTACTTATAACAGTCAGGGGCGCATCCAAGGGCGCAGCGATTTATCAGTTCTGACCGATCGAGGTCGAGAAGATGCTAGGCTGACTAGTGCAGCATTTCAAGGCTTAGAATTTGATGCAGCCTACGCTAGCCCCTTGCAACGAGCGCAGCAGACAGCAACTACCGTCCTCTCTGGATTGGAGCAACAAGATCGCCTCCAGACAGACGATCGCTTATTGGAAATCGATCTCCCACTGTGGGAAACCATGTTCAATCAGGAAGTCCGCGAAAAATACGCAGCCGAATATCAAACCTGGAAAGAACGTCCCCACAAATTAAAAATGTTGCGTCCTCAAGCTGATGGTACTCAGCAAGAGTTTTTTCCAGTCTTAGCCCTATACGAACAAGCGACTACTTTTTGGCAAGGAATCTTACCCCAGCATCAGGGACAAACGATCCTCATTGTCGCCCACAATGGCATCAACCGTGCGCTGATTAGTACGGCACTGGGCATCCAGCCCGCGATGTACCACAGCATCCAGCAGTCAAATTGTGGTGTTACCGTGCTTAATTTTAGTGGTGGTTGGGGCGATAGCGTCCAGTTAGAATCACTCAATCAAACCAGTCACCTCGGACAAAAATTACCAACATTGCGCCCCCAAAATCAAGGACCGCGATTTCTGCTCGTCCGTCATGGCGAAACTGACTGGAATCGGGCGGGTAAATTTCAAGGACAAATTGATGTCCCACTCAACGAATACGGACGCAATCAAGCCAGTCTAGCCGCTGAATTTTTAAAAACCACCGAAATTGACTTTGGATTTACTAGTTCGATGTTACGTCCGAAGGAAACAGCCGAAATTATTCTCAAGGGTCGGACTGGGCTAGTATTGAATGAAGATCCAGATTTGCGCGAGATCGGGCATGGACTCTGGGAAGGTAAATTTGAATCCGAAATTGAAGCTGAGTATCCAGGGCAATTAGAACGGTGGCATACTCACCCAGAATCAGTCCAAATGCCTGAAGGCGAAAATCTTCAGGATGTCTGGGAGCGGGCGACGGCTGCATGGGGTAGAATGCTCGTCCAAGTGGGCGATCGATCGCAAACAGGAATAGTCGTCGCTCATGATGCGACCAATAAGGTGTTATTGTGTTATCTGCTAGGACTAGGTTTGGCAGATATCTGGAAGATCAAGCAGGGTAATGGTGCGGTAACGGCGATCGATTATCCAGACGGTATTGAGGGTCAACCTGTGATTCAAGCTCTGAATATTACCAGTCACTTGTCTGGCGGGATTCTCGATAAAACTGCGGCTGGGGCGTTGTAGTAAATGCCTTTGCCCCCTTCAAACAATTGACAAGTCTGTCTGAGCTGCGAAGGCTTTTACCCCACCCCAACCCTCCCCTTATAAAGGGGAGGGAGCAAGAAAAGTCCTCCTCTTGATAAGAGGAGGGAGTAAGAAAAGCCCCCCCTTTATAAGGGGGGGTTGGGGGGTAAATCAACCTAAACAGAAGTCTAGCCGAATTGTCTGTACACAGTAGACACAGGGGAGAGGGCAAATCGCTTCAATATAAGAAATGATGAATCAATTATTCCAACAGATTAGAATATTAGACCCGATTGTTGCCATCGATCGCATAGGATCGGATCGAGTAGCAGATATATTAGTCATCGACGGCGTAATTGAGGAAGTCTCGCAGACAACCCAACTCCCAGCGGATCTAAATATTATCCCTGCACAACACCTAATTCTGGCACCAGGATTGGTAGATCTATATAGTCATAGTGGCACACCAGGGCATGAGGAGCGAGAAACGATCGGATCTTTACTCGCCGCCGCCACAGCAGGGGGATTTGTCAGGCTCAATATTTTACCCGATACATTACCCGCACTCGATCGAGCTAGTAGCATTGTCAGTCTCGATCGAGAGTATCATCAAATCGCTGCCCAAATCCCCAATTGTCCCCAGCTTGGCTACTGGGGCGCACTCACCGAGGGAGTAGAAGGCAAGACGATGACAGAATTGGCAGAACTCGCCAGCACTAATATTATCGGCTGGGCGGATGGACACTCGATCGCCAATCCAGCCTTAATCCGCCGTCTGCTCGAATATCTCCAACCATTCAACCGCCCGATCGGATTATACGCGCTCGATCGGCAGTTGCGCGGTAATGGGATTGCTAGAGCGGGAGTCGCCGCACTCAAATATGGCTTACCTGTCGATCCTGTCAGTAGCGAAGCGGCGGCTCTAGCTGCAACAATCGAAATCATCGCCCAGATTGGTACTCCCGTCCACCTGATGCGGATTTCTACCCGTCGGGGCGTAGAAATAATTGCTGCGGCTAAACAACGCGGCGTACCAATTACCGCTAGTACCACCTGGCTACATCTAGTCGCCAATACCACCGCTTTAGCAACTTACGACCCCAATTTCAAGCTCGACCCTCCTTTGGGCACTCCAGATGACCAAAGTGCCCTGATTGAGGGGATAAAAATGGGAGTACTAGATGCGATCGCCATCGATCATAGTCCTTATACTTATGAAGAGAAAACCGTTGCTTTTGGCGAAGCTCCTCCAGGCGCGATCGGTTTAGAATTGGCATTACCTTTACTCTGGCAAAATCTAGTCGTTCCAGGTAAGCTGTCAGCCCTCGAATTATGGGCAGCCCTGAGCACCAAACCAGCTCAGTGTCTCCACCAATCTCCACCCACTCAGCTCATCCTCTTCGATCCTCAAAAAACTTGGTCGGTTACTAGTCACAATCTCAAATCTCTCGCTCACAATACCGCATGGCTAGGTCGAGAAATCATGGGTAAAGTCAACTGCCAATACTCTCGATCGACTTATGTATAGGTACTTAAACAAGACCTATAGCAGTCCTAAATCAGATCCTTGGGTATCGATACTGGTGCGTTACGGCTGAAGCCTAACACACCCTACATGCTTATGTATAGGTACTTAAACAAGACCTATACATACATATAGCTCGAAATCGGCAAGTAGGGTTGTAAAGTAGAGATGTTCAGAAATATAGCCAATGGCTGAATCGATCGGCAAATGCTAGACTATTTTTATCACATCCAATTTTGTTGTGGTTTGAGGAGTTGAGTCTAGAACAATGTTAAAAAAATCTGTTTCATTAGTGCTGATAACGCTATCTTTAGGTAGTTTAGCTAGTTGTGGTAAAAAGGTAGCCGAGCGACCTGTAGATACTGTCAAACCAGCTACGACAGGAGCCATGACGACTACAGGTAATAAACCAGTAACTACTGGTACGGGAAGTTTAGCAGTAGTTCCGGCGGGAGTAACGATCGATACCGATCTCCAGCAAGAACTCTCCAGTGGCAAAAATCGTAACAATGAAACATTTACGATTAAAGTCAAAAATGGTTCTGTTGGTAAATATCCAGCTCTAAAAGATGCGACGATCGAAGGACATGTAGAAAATGTCACTAAAGCAGCCAAAGGTAAGAAAGCTTTGATGAACTTATCATTTGATGGTATTAAACTCAAAAATGGCGATCTTTTGCCGATCGATGCTGCCTTGGTTAATACTAAAGTTGAAAGTAAAACAAAAGGGCAATTCCTCAAAAATACCGGAATTATTTTAGGTGGCACGATCGCCGGAAACTTCATCGGCAACAAGGCTAAATTTAAAAATGGTAAACTAGCAGGAGCAGCAGCAGCCACAGCATTTGTCCTCTCAAGTCCTGGTGGTGAAGTAGTCTTGAAAAAAGGTTCAGACCTCCAATTGAAACTCAAGTCTAATCTCAACCCAAATTAACTTGTCATAGTTTTTTAAAATCCTAATCGCCTTCGTGGTTGCTATATCTGTGCATTGAAAGATGTGAGCGGATACGTCCACTTTGCTATAATGCCATGTACAGTCGTTGGCGTAACCACTTGAGCTGGAGCATCGCAACTCCAGGGGTTCCCAACCAACTAATGTCAATCTGATGATATTGGTTGGCAAATGTAGAGGTTGAGACTAGATTTTGGGTATGGGCATAGGCTAGAGTATTTATTATGGTTTACGAAGCAGATCTGAACTTCCTAGAGGATGACACCGATCTAGATAGTCATCTTGACGATCTGGATACTTTAGCTGTACTGGATGCCCATCCAGAACCCCTCAGACCAGATCCAGAGGAGATGTTGCAATTACTCACTCATCCAGTTACCGCCCAACGGATGTTAGCCGCACGGGCTTTTTGTGAGATTCAAGATCCGCGAGCCATTCCCCACTTAATCGCCCTATTAACCGATCCTTGCCCTTTGGTGAGGGTTGCTGCTACCTACGGTTTAGGGCGCAATCCCAGCCACAATGCTGTCGAACCGCTGATCTTGCAACTCGATCGAGATTGGAATGGTTATGTCCGTAAGGGGATTGTTTGGGCACTGGGCAACTGTCGCGATCTTCGCGCTCTCAAGCCACTATTACGCTCTCTCAAGCTGGATATTTCGGCGGTCAGGCTCTGGGCGGCTAGTGCCCTCGGTCAAGCCGCAGACCTCAGTTATGAGGCGGTCATCGCCACCATACCACCGATGATTGAAGCATTAATTAACGATCCATTAGCGGCTGTGCGAAGTAATTGCGCTTGGTCATTAGGGCGATTGTGTCGGGAATTGCCATCCAATGTTGTCTATGCTACTGCTGTCGATGCACTGATTCAAGTCCTCGAAGAAGATGACGATATTGGTGTTAGAGATGATGCCAAAGCAGCTCTACTCAAGCTCGGAGATCCACGCGGGATTCAGTCTATCGAAAATCTAGAGTCAGAATTAGAGCTACCACTTTGAATCAACTCTCAACTACTTCCCCTGCGCTTCTAAAGCAACCTGCTCGACATCATCAGTTGCTAAAATTGCCAAAGCTTTAGCTGCTGATTCGCCGCCCAATGTCCGTAAAGATCGAGCCAGTTGGTAGCGAATTTGCCAGTCAGGATGAGTGACAAACGGGATGATACTCTCGATCCCAGTGGGATCGCCTAATTCCCCAATCGCCCCAATCGCCGCAGTTTGAACGAGGGTGGTTTCATTAGTCAGAGCAGTTTGTAATAATTTTAAGCCCCGCGCGTCTCCCAACTCACCCAATGCAGCGACAATACTAAACTGCACCAACCACTCAGGCGTAGTCTCATAGAGATTTTGGAGATCGTCAAAAGCATCAGTTAGTTTGAGCGCACCGATAGCATCTGCGGCTGCGGCTTGAACATCGGGTTCGGTATCATTGACGAGTCGATCGCGTAAGATAGTAAAACTCTCTGCCAGATCTTCGGTTCCTAATGTCGCCATTTGACTCACGGCCGCGTAGCGGACGCGAGTATTTTTGTCTGTCACCAATTGTTTGATATAACCAAAAGCAATGGCTGGTTCGAGTTCTCTGATCGTGTTTAAGGCTTTGATTCGATCGCCTTTATTTTCTGAGTTAATTAGTGCAGTAATATCAGTCATGTAAATACAAATAGGGGAGTAAAACTTTAAAGATCGATAAAATTTAGATTGACAATCTACATCTTATCGATCTTATCATCACTCCTCGCAATTTTAGGCAGAATTCCTACTCACACCTCGACGAAACAATCTAATTGATGAGCTTCAGTCAGATCGGGGATTTCTAATCGATCGCGATAACGATGGATAACTGCGGTAGGTACTGGTGTTTTGCGGCTGCGATTTTGCTGTAATAGTCGATCGATCGGGACTTCTAGATAGACGACCCGAATTCGCGCACGATAGCCAGCAAATAGGCGAATTAAGCCCGATCGAATCGGTTTGACGATATTAGTCGCATTCCAGACAAAAGGTGTCTCAGATTGCAGATATCCTCTGGCTAAATCTCTACCTGCTCGAACTATCGATCCTTGCTCATCTGTATGTGAAATCTTCATCTCTTGACATAATTTGTCGAGTGATATTACAGCTAAGTCTGGATATTTTTGGGCGATCCGATAATCTTTGCCAGTACCTGGTAATCCACACATTAAAATCACTTCAAAGCGAGTATCATCATAAGCTGAATAAGATGGATCGCCATCTTCTTTATGAAAGTAAATAAATCGACTTAGATCGGAAGCAAATAGATAAGCTCGCTCGAAACAATCATGCTCTCGACAGAACTCTCTAAAAAACTCAATCGTTGCTAATAACTTATCTCGATCTGCACAAATTCGCCCGCGTACATCTGCCTCCGCCATCAAAGCCAGCCAATCACACCGAACTAATTGACTAGCTTTAATAATCGATCTTAATGGTTGTGGTTTATCCCAAAACCACAACGGCAAACTTTCGTATTTTACAATAGCTACTATTGTCTCTCGAATCGCAAATGGTGTCTGCAAATCCTGTAAAATTTGCCTCACCATTCGCGCACCCAAGTTAACATGTCCCTTTGCGGTAATGTTACCATCTTCAGCTATTTGCGTCGCCATTGGCTTGGCAATATCATGAAACAAAGCGGCTGCAAATAAGATCGATCGATCCTGTGAATTCATCGCTTGCCAATCAGGTAGAGATATTAATGCTTCACATACTAATTGGGTATGAATCCAGACATTTCCTTCGGCATGGTAAATAGGGTTCTGTTCGCAGCTAGCTAGGGATTTCAGACATGGAAATGTTGCTAATATTTCTGTCCAGTTGATTTGAAGATTCGTAGCTGGACAACCAGGAAATGTCCAGAGTAAATCTCGTTCAATCTCTATATTCATCATAATTTTACTTATTGTCTATTATTTCATCCCAAATAGATCGACATCAGGCTGTAATTGATTAGGGATAATCGGACGATTTAACCAGTGACTTTCAGACTGTAAAATTGTCGTCAAAAAGTCTGCTCGGACATACTTATATCTCGCAATAGTCAGCTCTGGTGTCTCAACTTTGATATACAACCCTTCCATCAATGAACTCTTGTTGGTTTGTTGAATTGCCAGATCTACATTCAAACCCTGCTCTAGACAAAGTTCGCGCAATCTGTCGATGTGCCCAGAGCTAATAAAATGAGATTGTTGTAATAGACTAGTGCGAACCGTAAGGCGCACCCAAGAGTGAGTTCCTTAGAAAAACTCCAGCCTAGTAGTCAAAGGCTGTACCTGCCCGAAGGTGCATTGCTGGTAACGGCAATGTATCACAGCTAGAGGGTTAAGTGTCCGTTGAGAGTCGAATCATACGAGGGAACAACGGGCTAAGGTAAGACGTAAATGGTTAACATTTGTGAACCTGCGTTCAGGCTTCGTTACTGCAAGAACAACCAACGATGATTAGGTTGTATCAGGGTAATAGGTCAAACATCTAGTCTATGTTTGACAAAAGAGTTAATCCCCTCTTATTGGTTAACTTAGACTACCACATACCCTCGGAGCATAGCAGGAACCTTAATACGTCGCATCTCAAAGGTGTGAAACGGGATAACCCCCATTAGTTCTTTGATTAATAGTTAAAGTAAGCCAACCGCAAGGAAAGCCGAATCACTAAGGGGGGAGAGGATGTTGAAAAAGCGAATGCCATTACTCGAAAGAGAACAGGAAAAAGCTCTGGCTAATAACTTGATGGATAGGGCAATACCCAACTTGAAAGAGTGCTGACTTCAACAGGTGATTCAGTCTAAATATTTTAAGCAAAAGAACCGAACTTAATCAGAAAAGCTAGATGCAACAGACAACTGATGTAAGCGTAACGATTGAGAACAGTGATTGGCATGATGTCAACTGGCGGAAAGCTAATCGCATCGTTAGGCAATTAAGGCAACGAATATTTAAGGCAACTCAAAATGGTGACATCAAAAAAGTACG